>Ga0209051_1000182_pt1 | contig 113251 bp, 96 predicted proteins | sample AraplaCvi_mMS_r2_2_FD_184286 | JGI IMG/M metagenome (GOLD analysis project Ga0209051, IMG submission 184286) | Arabidopsis root microbial communities from North Carolina, USA - plate scrape MF_Cvi_mMS_r2 (SPAdes) (version 2) | ecosystem: Host-associated > Plants > Roots > Endosphere | place...
GATGAGCAGCGCCAGCCATTCGTCGGGCTGGCCGAAGATCATCGGCGTGCGCGTGCCGGCGAACACTTCGGCGCGCAGGCCCTCGCAGCGCACGGCCTCGCCGTAGACCTGCTTCATGGGCACGGCGAGCGCGTCGAGTTCGGCCGCCACGCTGAGCTGGTTCAGCGCGCGCTCCCATTGGCCGAGCACGCACAGCAGCTGCGCCATGAAGACGCGGTGCTTGCTGTCTGCGGGCCTGGCGCGCACGTCGTCGCTCAGGGCCTTGAGGGCGGCGGCCGGGTCGGCGGCCTTGAGGAGTTCGGCGGCGGTCGTCATGGTGTGCGGCTCCTGGATGTGGCGGCGTTCAGGCGCGGGTGAACTGGCATTCGCGCACCGCGCCGCGCAGGCCGGTGGTCTTCTGCGGCGCCGACTTGACCTTCACCGTGCGGTAGCTGATGGAGACCAGCTCCGAGGGCACGCCCCAGTGGCCGCCGGAGTTGAGCACCAGCCGGCAGATGCGGGCGTTCTCCAGCACCAGCTCGAAGGTCGACTGCGCATCGGGGGCGCGCTCGTCGCCGCCGGCCTTGAAGGCGCTGATGACGACCTTCAGGTCTTTCTCCTGCGTGCGCAGCAGGCTGGCGAGCGTGGCGGTGGCCGCGTCGCTGCGGCGCGCGACGATCAGGTTGTTGGGCACGACCTGGTTCTGGCTGGACGACTCGGGCACCTGCACCGACCAGTAGTAGCCGCCGATGTTCAGCCGCGCCTTGCCGTCTTCGAAGGAGCGGTCGAGTTCGGCTTCGACGGGCGCGCCCTTGTTCTCGATCAGCATGACAAGGTCGGTTTCCGCGGAGCCGGTGCCGATCAGGTCGTAGAACTGCCGGGCGTCTTCAGGGCTCCAGGAGCCGTCGTCGAGAAATGCCATATCACCTCCGGGGTGCAAAAGAAAAAAGATGAATCGAAATCGCACGCGCCGGCTTCATGGCCGGACTCCGCCGTCCGCAGCGGCGCTTCTGCGCAGCAAGGCCGCGAACACCTGCCGCTCGCCACTCTCGGCCGGCGGCTGGCCACCGCGCACGCGCACTTCCGACACATCGGCCTGCGCGTAGCCCACGCCGAACAGGCGCGGCGCGCTGTAGGGCGTGGCGGGGACCGCCATGACCAGCAGGCGCGCGTCGCCGGCCGCATCGAGCCACGGCAGGTCGAAGCGCTTGACCGAGGGCTGCTCGGCCGTGCCGCGCTTGAAGCGGTTGGTTTCGCCGAGCTCGTCGGGGTAGACCGACTGCAGGTTGCCGCGCGCATCGATGCCGGTGATGACGAGGTCGAGCGAGCGGCCGCTGGTGTTGCGCACAGTCAGGCGCACGCGCTCCCCGGTGCGCGCGGCGGGCAATGCGTTGGCCGCCTGCGAGACGGGAACGCTGCGCAGCATGCGGTCGCCGCTCCACACCTCCAGCGCGGCATCGAAGCCGTCGAGCTGGCCGTCCTTGCCGTAGCCCTGCAGCTGCGAGAGCCACTTGAGCTGCGCCAAGGCCTGCAGGCGGCGGCGCAGCGCGGCGGTGTCGGGCAGCACCACGGTCGAGACGTTCGCGCCGAAGAGCGGCGCGAGCAGCTCGAGGCGCTGTCCCGAGGCGCCGAGATCGGTCCAGCGCACGTCGGCGGTGGCTGCGTCGTCGGCCAGGCGGATCGCCGCCGGATAGTCGAGGCTGAGGCCGGTGGGCAAGGGCTTGTCGGCGCGCACGCGCAAGGCGATGGCGGCCGGCTCGGTCATCGGCGTGACGCTCCAAAACGCGCTGCCCGACACCTCCTTCAACGCCGCGGGCACAGCGAGCCACGCGCCGCCGAGCTTGATCTGCGCCACCGTGGCCGGCGCGCTGCGCACGGCGCCGTCGTCGAGCGTCGCGATCACACGCAGCTCCTGCTGCTGCGCAAGGCCGTCGAGCAGGCCGGCCTTGATGGCCAGGCTGTCGCCGCTGCGCTGCGCGCGCCACACGGGGCGCGTGGACGCGGGCGCGCCGCTGTTGGCGAACAGCGGCGCATCGAGGTTGCCTTCGGCCACGGGCGACGGCAGCTCGCGCGTGGGAAAGCGCTGTGCGAGTTCGTCGATGACCGACGGGTACAGCGCGAGCACGCCGTCGAACAGGTCGCGCCAGGTGGCGGGCTTGCGCGACAGCGCCTCGACCATGGCCCAGGTCAGCAGACCCTGCGGCCGGGCGTTGCGCGCCTTGCGGGGCAGGCGCAGTTCGGGCGTGATCTGGTGGCTCTCGGAGGCGAAGAAGGCGACGTAGCGGGCGCGCGGCACGGCTTCGGCCGGTGTGGGCGGCGTCAGGGGCCGCACCGGCGCTGCACCGCCAGTCAGTTGGGTCGCTCGCAGGCCGCGCCAGCGCACCTCGTCGTCGCTCGGGCCTTCGGCGGTGGCGGGTGCATCGGCGGTGCCGCGCGTCATGGAGTTGGCGGAGCAGGTATCGAACACCGAGGCGACGAACACGTTCTTTGCAAGGAAGGACTGGATCCACGCATCGAAGTCGGCGTCGCGCAGGTCGCCCGTGAGCACGTTGTCGCTGCCCAGCGTGCCGCGCACGTCGCGCGCGAGGAAGTTCTCGGAGAGGCCATCGGGCTCCTGGTAGCGCTTGGCGATGTCGCGCAGCCGGGTGCCGTGGCCGGAGAAATACAGCAGCACGAAGTCGCCGCTTCTCGACTGCGCGAGCAGCTTGGCGAGTGCCTCGTGGATGGCCTGCGATTCGGGCAATGCGGCGCCATTCACGCCATCGGCGAGCATGGCGATGTCGGACGCCGCGAAGCCCTGCTTGAGCAGCGCATCGCGCATCAGCATCACGTCGTTGCGCGGCGCCTGCAGCCACAGCGCCTGCGGCTGGTTGGCGAGTTCGGAGACGCCGACGAGCAGCGCGCGCGGGGTGGCGAAAGCAAGGGTGCAGCAGGCGATCAGCCACAGCACGAGCAGCACCTGCAGAACGCGAAGTTGTGTTGCTCCTTCCCTCTTTGGGAGAAGGCTGGGATGAGGGCGGGCAGAGCGCCCATCGGATGCGCTGAGTGCCCCCACCCCGGCCCTCCCCCGGAAGGGGAGGGAGAAAAATGCCGACAGCATTCGCACACCGCGCGTTTGCATTGCTCCTTCCCCCTCTGGGGGAAGGCTGGGATGGGGGCGGGCAGAGCGCCCCATGGATGCGCCGCGTGCCCCCACCCCTGCCCTCCCCCAGAGGGGGAGGGAGGAAGACAACAAACGCGCGCGGTGTGTCACGGCCGCTGCTCCCGGGCCGGCCCGGCCGACTCGACCAGCGGCGAAGCCGCGAGCACCGCCAGCGCATCGACGGGCTCCGGCACTCGCAGGCGCCACGCGCCCTCGCCGCCCGGCCCGCCCACCACATCGGCCGAGATCGACTGCAGCAGCCGGTCGGCCTCGTCCATGCGCACGCCCGACTTCCAACGCACCACGAGGTCGGCCCGGGTCGGCGCAGGTGCAGCAGGCACGGCGCGGAATCGCACCTCGTCTTCCTCGGACGCACCGCGGCCGCCCAGCACCCCGATGTTCTGGATCACCACGAACAGCGCCAGCACCGCGAAGGCCGGGCGCGCCCAGCCTTCCGCGCCGAACCAGCGGCGGATGCTGCCCCACCAGCCGTCTTCCGGCCGGGACTGCGGCTGCGCACGCGAAGATGAAGAAGAAGAAGGCGAAGAAGCCGATGCATCGCCCTGCGGCCGAGCCAGCGCCGCCCCCAGCCGCAGGCCCGCGTCGCGGTACAGCGCCTGGTAGTCGGCACGCGGGTCCTGCGGACCGAGCGGCGTGCCCGACAGCACCGAGAACACACCGCCCACGCTGCGCAGCGCGATGCGCCCCGGTTCAGGCGCAATCGCCAGCGAGGCGTGCGCGGCCCACTCGTCGTGCACCGCGCGGATCGCGGCGAGACGCGTGGCCGACACCTCGCCCTGCACGCGCGCGCACAGCTGCGGGCTCGGCTCGAGCGTGAGCACGTTCCAGGTCTGGATCACGCCGAACATCGGCTCGAAGGGCTCGTCCTCGGGCTCCAGCAGCACGTCGAAGGCAGATGCCCAGTCGGCCTCGCCGGCGGCCATCCAGCCTTGCCAGAGTTCGCCGTGGATGCAGCGGTCGAGCAACACGCCGAGCAGCCGCCCTTCGTGCACCACGCTGACGAGGCGGCCCGGCGCCCAGCGCGCCGGGAAGGCACGCTGGGCGACAGCCTCGCGGCGCCGGGCCAGATCGGTGAGGGGCAGCAGCAGGTCGGATGCAGCGGCTGCGGCAACGGGTTCGGCTCCCGTCCCGGGGCACGAGCCCGGCATGGCCACGGTGGCCATGCCCGGCGGCGACGCGTCGTCAGGCACGGCCGTGCCCGTTTCGAACGCTTGGCGGATCACGCTGAGCGGGGGCCAGAGGTCGTGGGTCATGGCGTCTGTTCCTGAATGGCTATGTCTTCAGGCATAAGACGCTTCAGCACCGAGGATTTTGAAAACCTGCAGGATCGCGGCCATGTTGCCGGGCTCGATGGCGATGCCCAGCGTCTGCTCGATCCAGCCGCCGAGCCGGGTCTTGGCGTAGTCCGCGGTCAGCCCCTCGCGCTTGTGCACGAGGCCCAGCCGCCCCGCGCGGTAGTGGTACGACGCAATGGCGTGGCGCGAGGCGACGCCCGACAGCCCGCCCTCGGCCTCCTTGCCGAAGCCCTCGCACAGCAGCAGGCGCTCGGGCTCGGGCAGCCCGGCGATGAAGGCACGCGCGGCGAGCTGCACGGCCTGCGCGCTCAGGCCGTGTTCGGCCAGGCAGCCGTCGAGGTCTTCGCCGGCACCGATTTCGTCCTCGAGCTGCGCCTCGGTGATCTGGTCGCCGATGGACAACTTGCGGCGAAACGAGCTGGCGCGCGTGCAGTCGATGAGGTAGCGGCGGAAGTAGGCGCACAAGGCAAACGCCGTGGAAGGCGCGCTGTGGCCTGCGCGCTCGTCGGCCTCGTCGGGGTCGGCGTCGAGCCGCAGCACCTTCACGTAGATGAACTGTGCCACCAGCTCCTGCCGGCCCTCGCCCAGCACCTGCAGCTCGGGCGGATTGCAGGCCACCAGCGCCTCGCCGACGATGCGGTACATGGCGCCCATGTCGTTCGGAGACAGCGTCTGCCTGCGCCGCCAGAGGCGGACGAGTTCACTGCTTTCCGCGGACGAGAGGGTTTCCTGCATGAAAAATCAAGGCGCCCAATCGATCAGTCGTCGACGCAGCTGCCCTCCGATGGCACCAGGCACTGCGGCAGGTTCGCACCCACCGCCCCGCCGCGCGTGCGGATGGCCGACGAGGCCGCGGCCTGCGCCACCGCGAGGCCGCGCGGCAGAAGAATCCACAGCTGCCCGCGCTCCTTCATGCGGCGCGCGTTGGTCGCTGCCTGCTGGCCGTTGCCGAAGAAATAGTCGGCCCGCACCGCGCCGCGGATGGCGCCGCCGGTGTCCTGCGCGATGGTCAGGCGCTGCATCGGCGCGCCGCTGCCGGGCGTGCGGGTCGACACGAACACCGGATAGCCCAGCGGCGTGCTGCGCGGATCGACCGCAATCGAACGCCCCGCCGACAGCGGCACGCCGAAGGCGCCCACCGGCCCGCCCACCGGCGAGATCGATTCCTTGAAGAACACGTAGCTCGGGTCCTTGATGCCCGAGCCGCTCACCGCGCCAGCCGCGCGCCGCCCCGGCACGACGACCGGACCGCTGGCCACCGGCCGCACGAGCGTGAAGCCGCGCGTGCGGATGGTGCCGCTGTCGACGGCACCGGTGTCGTCCTCGTCGCCGTCGTCCAGCTGCAGTTCGATGGACGAGCCGCGCACCTTTACCGGGCTGCGCGGCTTGCCGTTGGAGGCCTGCGCCAGCGTCGGGCGGAAGGGCTGGCCGTTCTGTTCGGCGTAGGCGACGCGCACGATGTCGCCATTGGCCATCCTGATGCGGCCCGAGCCCTGGATCTGCATTTCGTACAGCGCGGTGGCGCTGCTCACGAAGGCCAACACCTTGGCGTTGGGCGCGCCCTTGGTCTCGATCTCTTCGCGCGTGTAGTACGGCAGCAGCTGCTTGCCCTCGACCCGCAGGCGCACCTTGCGGTCGAGCGTGTCGCGCGAAATGCCCGAGAGATCGAGCGCATAGAGGCCCGGTGCGCCCATGTCGCGCGTGCTGAGGCCGGTCTGCACCACCACGTTGCGCCCTTCCACGCGCGCCGCCACCGTGCCGTTGCCGGCGGGCAGCTTGCGCGCGTCGGCGAACAGCATGTCCTCGGGCTGGCCGTAGACGGGGTAGATGAAGGGTGCGCCGTACTGGCGGGCGCCCGCGATCTCGGGCTCGAAGTAACCGGTGACCACGCCGTCGGGCCTGCGGTCGTCGTCGCGGATCTGGTAGGCCGAGAACTCGCCCTCGAAGAAGCCGCGGATGGCGTTGTTGCTCTTGCCGTCGACCTTCAGCGCGCGGGCGCAAACCTCTTTCCACTCGGCGCCGCGCCCGGTCAGCACCTTGCAGCTGCCGAGGAAGGCAGGCCAACTCTCGGAGAAATCGTCGCGCGCCCAGCCCGGCACCGAGTCGAAGCCGACCGAGGTGTAGGTGGCGAGCTGCGTGGAGAAAGTGCGCGCCTGCCCGGCCACGCTGGTGCCGACAGGTGGCGGCGTGCGCGAGGCAGTCGTGCTGCCCGCGGTGTCCGTCGTGGCCGCGCCGGTACCCGTGGCGGCCGGCGGTGGTGCGGCGCAGCCCGCCAGCGAGGCGATGGCGGCGGCAACGGCCCATCGGAGCGCGCAGGCGAGGCGCTGTTCGGGCTGCTGTTGCGGTTGTGAAGCGGTCATGAAAGTCTCCTTGTCCAGCAAGTGGCGGCCCGAGGGGCCAACGCCCTACAGACGATTACTTCTCGACGATTTTGAAATTCGCGACGCCATAGACGTCGTTGCATGGGGTGTTGGGCGCGCACACGGGCTTGCCCAGCAGCGGCGACGGACCGGTGCCGCGCGTGGCTTCGAGCGCGGCCAGCACCGGCAGCGGGAACACGGGGAACACGCCGTCGTTCTGCACGCCGGCGGCGCTGAAATCGCGCTCGCGCTCGCTCACGAGCACCGCGAACTGGTCGGTGCCGGCCGGGCCGCCCGCGTCCATCGGCCACGAGGCGCGCGGCAGCGAGAGCGAGCCGCCGGCGGTGATCTTGTTGTACTTGTCGAGCAGGTTCGGGAACAGCAGGAACATCTCGCCACCGCTGGACAGCAGGAACACGTAGACGAAGCCCTCGCGCTTGCTGCGCACTTCGAAAGCGAGGCGGTCCTTGCCGATGGCGACCTCGGCCTTCTTCGGCGTGGCCGTCACGTCGAAGCCCGGGGCTGCACCGGCCGCGAGCGATTGCAGCGATTCGGCGGGCGTGCGCGGGGCCGGAGGCGGCGGTGGTGGCGCAGGCGCAGGAGGTGGTGCCTCTGCAACCTTGGTGTCGGTCGGCGGGGCCGGCGTGGCGGTGACGGTTTGCTTGCCGCCGCCGCTGTCCGCTTCACCGCCTGCGCGGCCCTGGAACCACCACCAGCCGCCACCGGCCGCGGCCGCGAGGACGGCGACCGATGCGAGTGCGGCGACAGTCTTGCTGCTGCCCTTTCCACCGCTGGCGGGAGTGGGTGCGGGTGCGGGCGGCTTGCCGCTGCCGGCCTTGCTGCCGCTGGCGATGACCGTCGCCGCATCGGCATTCGTGGTGGCCCGCGCGCCCGATGGCGGCTGCGTGCGCGGCGTCGGCGCGATGCTGTGCCCCACCTCGAGATCGAGCGCCGCGCGCAGCTCGGCCATCGACTGCGGCCGCTGCTCGGGCCGCACGCCCAGGCCCGCATCGATGGCTTCGAGCAGCCGCATGCTGTAGCGCTGGCGCAGGATCTCGTTGCCCGCGAGCGGCACGTAGCTGTCGGACAGCAGCCGCGCCACCGACGGCGGCGGCGCGCGGCCGCACACGGCGACGTGCATCACGGCCGCGAGTGCGTACACGTCGGTCCACGCGCCCTGCGACATGTCGGGCATCTCGGCGTACTGCTCGATGGGCGCATAGCCGGGCTTGAGGATGACGGTGATCGCCTGCGTCTTGTCGGTGATCACGCGGCGCGCGGCGCCGAAGTCGAGCACCACCGGGCGCCCGGAGCCTTCGAGCAGGATGATGTTGTCGGGGGCGATGTCGCGGTGGTAGCAGTTGGCGTTGTGCATCACCGCCAGCGCCTGCGTCACGCCGTCCATGATGCGGATCAGCCATGCCTCGTCGACACCGGCGGGGATGGCCACCAGGGCCTCCCTCAGCGTGTCGCCCCGGTAGAAGGGCATGACCATGTAGGTGGTGCCCTTTTCCTGCCAGAAGCGGTAGACCTTGAGCAGCGACGGATGGTCGAACTGGGCCAGCAGGCGGGCTTCGTTGATGAAGCTGCGCATGCCGAGGTCGAAGGTTTCGCGGTGTCGTTCCGACAGGGGGACCACTGTGCCGTCCTGCTGTCTTGTCGACAGCGACGTTGGCAGGTATTCCTTGATGGCCACGACGCGTTCGAGGGTGTGGTCCCAGGCCTCGTAGACTACGCCGAAGCCGCCCTGGCCTATGACTCTGGTGACTTCGAATTCTGCGAGGCGGCTGCCTACGGGGAGGAGGCCGGCTTCGGTGCTGCCCGTGGCGGGGCTGGTGACGGGAATGTTCGCGGCTGCACCGGCTGTGATGACGGTGGCTGATGTGTCGCCGGTTGTTGTCGGCTGCGCAGGCTTGTTGGGGACCACTCGGGTGCGGTCGTCGTTGGAGTCGGTCATTGACTGGCTCCTTGTTGGGGTGTGCTTTTGGTTTGCTTTCCGGGGCCGGGTCTCGCCCCGGCGGGCGACTCACTTTCTTTTGCTTCGCCAAAAGAAAGTAAGCAAAGAAAAGGCGACCCTACTGTCTGCGACCCTCCGCTTCGCTCCGGGCAACCTGCGGTGCTCGCGGTTCGCGGGGTCCCGCCCAAACTCGCTTCGCTCAGACAAGGGCGGGCCCTGATCCGCGAACCGCTGCGCTCCTCGGCGCAGCCAGAAGGGATTTGGGAACCGAACGCGCCATCGCTGCGCTCGGCGCGGGGCGGCTGCAGGCGCTGCGCGCCTGCAGCCACACGGGGGCCGAGCGAAGCGATGGCCCGGGAGGGTTCCCCTCCCCTCTGGCTGCGCCGAGGAGCGGAGCGTTTCGCGGATAAGGGCCGCAGCTGTTTGAGCGAAGCGAGTTCTGCGGACCCCGCGAAACGCGAGCACCGCAGGTTGCCCGCAGCGAAGCGAAGGGACGCAGACAGTGGGGTCGCCTTTCTTTGCTTACTTTCTTTGGCGAAGCAAAGAAAGTAAGTCGCCCGCCGGGGCGAGACCCGGCCTCGGGAAACAAGACGAAGAGAGGCGCTCATCTCACCCCTCCTCCGCAAAGCCGAGGAACAACGCCTCGAACTGCTCATCCCGAGGCAACCCGGTACTCAACATCCGAACCCCCTGCTCAGCAGCAGGATCCCCCAACCAAAGCGAGGCCCCAGCAACAGGCAACATCAACGACTCCACCGTGTTCTCGCGAACCGAGGCAGCAGCAGCAGCAGCAAACAACCTCTGCAGCACAGCATCGAACCGCAGTGCGTCCAGATCCCCATCCAGCCCCTCCAGCGCAGCCTGAGTCGCATGAGCCCACCACTGCAGCGCCGCAGCCAGCGCCGCCCCTTGAAGCTGTTCAGGCACCGCCTCATCAAGCTCCATCGCCAAAGCAAACGGAAAGTAGCGCCCCACCCCATCCACCGAAGGCATCAACACCCCGATCCACGCCCGCTCCCCCGCCACCTGCCGCCCCAGCGCAAAGCACCAGATAGGCGCCTCCAGATACCGCTCGGTCCAGTCCGCATGCCGATCCCGCAGCCGCGCCATGCCGCGCTGCAGCCACTGGTCCCACACGGCCCGGAACGGCTCCGGCAGCCGCCGGTGCGCGAAGTCGCCCATGCCCGGCAGCTTGCCGAACCACCCCGGCAACGCGGTCGATGCAAAGAGCGGCGATGAAGACTCAACGCTCACAACCCCTCCGGACAAGAAAACTCACGCAGCTCGCGCAGTCGGATCGGATGCTGCACGCTGTTCGTCGTCACTTCGAATCGCGTCTTGCGCGCGCCGATCTGGAAGGTGATGAAGAACTTCTCGGGTGCATCGCCGGCTTCGAGCTGCCCGTCGTCCAGCGCACGGAACAACGCCCACGGCCCGTCCACCGCCGCGCCCGAGCTGCCGGTGGTCGACGGCGGGCTCACCTGGATGCGCACCTGGTTGCTGCCCTTCGGTCCCGGCCACTGCACGGCCATGGGCACGACGGGACCATGCGCGTACTTCACGAGCTGGCCGTCAACGTCGAGGATGAACTGCGTGATGCCGGCGTCCATCTCCACGGGCTTGAAGTCCAGCCGCATCGACGGGCCCCGGCCGCCGCCGCGGAAGAAGATCTCCTTGATGCGCGCGGCGCGCTCGAACTGGGCGATCGCCTGGGTGGTGATGGCGCCGCGCTCGGCCACGGGCTTGTAGCGCCACGGGCGCGTGCTGGTGTCGACGATGGCGGCCAGGCGCTTCTGGAAGAAATCGTCCATCAACCCGCCGGGGCCGAACATCTGGCCGAAGTCCTCGGGCAGCACGTCGCGCTTGCTGCTCTGCACGAAGGGGTAGCGACCGGCGATGGCGCGCGCGCAGAACTCGGCCACCGGGCGCAGGTCCTGGCTCAGGTTGCCGCGCTCGGCCACCTGGGCCTGCGCGGCGCCGGCCTGGCTCAGGTTCTCGACCATCGAGCGTACCGGCTCGGGCAGCCGGCCCGCGTCGGACTTGAGCTTGCCGGCCACGTCGCCGGGCGGCGGCGAGGTGCGGCCCTTCACCGCCGTGTCGACCGCATTGAGGTACACGTACACCTCGTTGAAGAGCTTGAGCGCGTCGTCGATGGGCGCGGGCTGGTTGGGGCCGCCCGCGGTGACGAGCCGACGCAGCGACTCGAAGCGGTCGTCCACGATGCTCTCGATGCGCTTGCCCGGCGCCACCTGGCGGCCGGGGTCGCTGCCGAACAGGTCCTCCAGGCCCTTGCGGGTGTTGCGCACCGTCTCAGTGGCCTTGCTGACCACGTCCTTGTTGGCGTCGGCCGCGGGGATCAGCGTGGTCTGCTTGACCACCGCGCGCAGGAAGTTCGCGAGCGGCGAATCGACGCCCGAGAGGATGCGCGCGGTCTCGATGTTCTTCTCCAGGCCACTCACGCGGATCAGGCGCACGTCGGCGAGCAGCGCCTCCCACTGCTTGACGTATTCCTCCAGGTAGAGGCGGCGCACGCGGTCGGTCAGCGCGCCGAGCGCGGCCACGTCGCGCAGACGGTCGGCGGCGTTGCGGTCTTGCCCCAGCACCCACGGGTCTTCGTTGGCGAGCAGACCGGTGAGCACCGTCACCTCGTTCTGGAAGCGCTTGTGATAGCCGTCATACGTGAACATGCCCGGCACGCCATCGGACAGCGGCTTGCCGCTGATGCGCTCGAACACCAGCGGGCCCGAGGGGCCGGTGGCGTTGGCCACGCTGAAGGCCGGAATGTCCTTGCTGGCGCGCTGGCGCTTCAGGCGGCTGAACACGCGCTGCTCCAGCGGGTAGCTCGCGAGCACGGCGCGCACGCTGCGCACCAGGTTCTCGTCCATCTTGAGCGGCGAGCGCGGCGGGCCTTGCGCGATCAGCACGTCGAGCTGGTCTTCGAGCTGCTTGCGCTGGTCTTCGGGAATGCCGCGGTCGAGGTTGCGCGACCAGTCGAGCGTGATCCAGGCCTTGAGCGCCTCGGCGTCGAAGTGCTCGGGCTGGTAGAGCATCAGGTAGCTCTTGAGCGCTTCGTAGGTGAACTCGAGGTTGTCCTTCTGCGCGGTGCGCAGCTGGTCCTCGATGCGCTTGGCGATCTGCGGCAGGAAGGCGTCGTTGAGCGCGCGCTGGTGCGTGAGCATGGCGGCGGCGTCGAGCTTGTCGCCCTGGTAGAGGCCCAGCGTCATCGACAGCGGCTCGTCGCCCTGGCGGTTGTCGGGCGTCTTCCAGATGTCGCGCAGGCCCTGCAGCACGGGCGCGACCTCGACCAGGTTCTGCACGCGCGCGGGCAGCGCCGCGAGGTTCTGCCGGGCCGGCTCGACACGGGCCTCGACCGACTTCAGGTAGTTCATGTTCTGCAGCGTGCTGTAGCCCCAGGCGGCGAGCAGGCCGACGGTGACCAACGTCATGGCGGTCACGCCGATCACGCGCATGGTGTGGCGGCGGCGCTCCAGCTTCACGTCGGCGCCCGCGAGGCGCTGCTCGGGGAACACCACTTCGCGCAGCAGCGAGGTGAGGAAGTAGCTGCGACCGCTGGACTTCTGCGGCGCGAGCATCGCGCGCTCGATGCCGAAGCTGCGCGCCAGGCTGCCCATCACGCGGTCGATCGGGCTGCCCTCCTGCGTGCCGCTGGTGAAGTACACGCCGCGCACCCATGGCGGCTGCGCGAAGCGCGAGCCGGTGAACACCTGTTCGAGCAGGTCGGACAGCAGCGAGCCGATGGAGCCGAACTGCGCCGGAAAACCGAAGATCGCCGCGCGGCGCGTGCCGTCGGTCTCGCGCTGCATGCGCGCGATGAGCCCGTCGTTCACGCGGTTGTGCAGCAGCGCGAACTCGCGGTGAAAGGCCGTGGAAAGCCCCTTCTCCTCGACCTGCAGGTTCTCGTCGGCCGGCAGCGTGAAGCCGAAGACCTGCGCACGCTGCTCCTTGCCGAGATCGTCGAAGTAGTCGGTGAAGCCGTAGAGCAGGTCGCTCTTGGTGACGAGCACGTACACGGGCAGGCGCGTGGTGAGCTTCGAATCGAGTTCGAGCAGGCGCGCACGAATCGAGGCCGCGAGTTGCGTGCGCGCCTCCGGCCCCTGGCTCAGCAGGTCGGCCACGCTGACGGTAAGGAACACGCCATTGAGCGGGCGGCGCGGGCGCGCCTTCTTCAGCAGCCCCAGGAAGCCTTCCCACGCGCTCTTGTCTTCCGACTGGTGGCTGTCCTGCGTGGTGTAGCGCCCGGCCGTGTCGATGAGCACGGCTTCGTCGGTGAACCACCAGTCGCAGTTGCGCGTGCCGCCCACGCCGCGAATGGCGCCGGGGCCGAACTTCTCGGCCAGCGGAAAGCTCAGGCCCGAGTTCACCAGCGCGGTCGTCTTGCCCGCGCCGGGCGCGCCGATGAACACGTACCACGGCAGGTCGTACAGGTAGCTGCCGCCCGAGATCGACATCCAGTCACGCCAGCCCGGCTTCTTGCCGGCGGCGTGCAGGCGCATCTGCTTGAGCGTAGCGACGGCTTCGCTGAAGCGCGTGTCGAGGATCTTCTGTTCGCCGTTGACCGGCGCATCGGCCTTGGCGGCCGGGGCCTTCATGAGGCCGTCGGTCAGGTGCTGGCTCGCGCGGCGTGCGCGCCAGCGGCGGTACAGCGCGCGCAGCACCACGGCCAGCACGATCACGCCGATGACGATGGCGCGCACCATTTCGCTTTCGAGCGGCGCGAGCGAGCCGATCTTCACCAGCGGCCCGATCCACCAGATCAGCAGCGCGACGATGAGCAGCGCGAGCAGCGTCAGCAGCAGCGGGCTGAACAGGAAACCGAAGATTTTCTTGATCATTTCGCGGCTCCCGTATTCGCGGCGACGCGCTCGGGTTCCGTGAGCAGCACGATGTCGACGCGCCGGTTCTTCGCGCGGTTGGCCGGCGTGTCGTTGGCGGCCACGGGCTCGGCGTCGGCCTTGCCGTCGGAGCGCATGCGCGCCGGATCGACCAGCGTCGACAGCGCACCCTTCACCGCATCGGCCCGCGCGGCCGAGAGGTGCCAGTTCGACGGATAGCGCAGCGAGCGGATCGGCTGGTTGTCGGAATGGCCGGTGATCAGCACCTCGCCCTTCACCTCGGCCAGCGCCTGCCCGATGCGGCGCAGCACCGGCAGCGACTGCGCCATCGGCTCGGCGCTGCCGGAGCCGAAGAAGGAGTCGCCGCGCAGCCGCACCACGCTGCGGTCGGCCTCGTCGGTCACCGTGACCAGGCCCTGCTTCACCTCGGGTTCGAGAAAGCGTGCGAGGCGCGGCGCCTTCGCCGGCAGGGCGGGCGGCGCGATCTGGATGTTGGGCGCGCGCAGGCTGGACACTGCGGCGTAGGTGGTGTCGGAGCGGTAGTTGAGCGTGAGCCGCAGGCCGAACCATGCGAGCGCGAGCAGCAGCGCGAAGCCCGCCGCGAACACCCACAGCGGCAGCGACTCGCGCAGCCGCACCGTGCCCGCGCCCTGCCCGCGCCAGTGCGGCGAGAGCTCAGGCTCGACCGCCGGGCGGTCTTTCGCGATCAGGTCCGCGAGGCGTTGGCGCACCGAGTCGAGCTGTGCACGGCCGTTGTCGACCACGCGGTAGCGGCCCTCGAAGCCGAGTGCGAGCACGCTGTAGATCAGCTCGAGCAGCTGGCGGTGCGTGGGCACGTCCTGAGCGAGTTTGGCCAGCAGCTGGAACACCTTCTCGCCGCCCCAGGTCTCGTTGTGGAACTGCACCAGCAGGCTCTGCTTGTTCCAGCCGGCCTGCACGCCCCAGGGCGTGTTGGCGACGGCTTCGTCGAGCGCGGTGCACAGCACGTAGCGCGCGGCGAGCACCGATTCGTTGCTCACCCCGGCGCGGCGGGCGCCGGCATCGAACTGGTTGACGGCATCGGCGGTGGAGGCGCGCAGCGCCGGCACGTTGGGCGGCTGCGCGAGGTTGCGCAGTTTGCCGATCAGCACCAGCAGCTTGCCGGCGGCCGACACCAGCGGGTTGAGCAGGCCGAGTTCGCCCACGTCGGCGACCGGCGTCGGGTCGGCACCGCCGAAGAAGGGCGCAGGCGATGCGGCCGGCGGCGTTCCTGCCGGCGTGCGCGGCTTCGGCTTGATGACCGTGCGCTCCGACTCGAAGGCGGCGAAGGGATCGGGAGGTGTGCTCATGATGGTGTTCCGTTTCCGTCGGCCGCTTGGCTAGGAACGTATCGCCCAGAACGCGAGGTCCAAGCCGGGGAAGTCGCCGGCGATGTGCATGGCGATGCCACCCGACTGCTCGAGCTGGCGCCACAGGTCGCTGTTGCGCGTCTCGAGCTCGAAGTAGTTCGCGCCCGTGTGAAAGGGAATCTGGCGCGGCGCCACCGGCATCGGCGTCAGCGTGACGCCCGGCAGCGCGAGGTTGACGAGATCGCGTATGCGCTCGACCGGGCCGATCTTGACCTGCGTCGGAAAGCGCGCGCGCAGCGCCTCGCTCGGCATGCTCGCGTTCACCGCGAGCACGAAGGTCGCCTTGCGCTGCAGTTCCACGTCCGTCACCATCGCCACGCGCACGCCGTGCTTGCGGTCGTGCAGGTCGATGCGGATGGCCGACTGCTCGAGGACCATCGAGAGGCTGCGCCGCAAGTCGTCCATGACCGGGCGGAAGCTCATCGCGAGGTCGTCGTGGACGTAGGGGCCGAAGTGGGCCACGCGGCGCGAGTCGCGAAAGCTCGCGAGGTCGCCGGCCAGCCCCAGCGCATGCTCGAAGAAATGCTGCGGGTGCAGCACCGCGCTCTTCGCCAGGTGCGCGAAGACGGCTTCGTTGCGGTTCACGGCCTGCAGCAGCATGAAGTCGGCGATCTCGGCCACGCCGCCGGTGCCGCCCTGGGTCATGCGGCCCGCCAGCGCCTCGCCGCGCTGGCGCAGCAGGCCCAGCAGCTCGTCGAGCCAGGCGCGGATGACGGCATGGCCGGCCACGTCGAGCAGCGGCGGCAGCATCGCGCGGTCGAGCTGCACCTGGTTGTCGGCACGGCGCTCGACCACGCGGGCGACGCCGATGGTGGTCCAGGCGTCGGTGGCTTCGCCGGCGCGCATCAGGCGCGCGTGGAGCCGGCCCAGCTGCAGCATGGCGGTGCGCTCGCCGGCGGTGTTGGAGTCGGGCACTTCGGACTCGAGCACGCGGTGGCGCACCAGCTCTTCATATTCCTCGGCGTCGGCCTCGCGCGCGCCGGCACGGCGCAGCGGCAGCGCGAGCACCACGGCCTCGTCGCGCATGGAAGAAGGAATGTCGATGGGCTCGGGCAGCGGATCGACTGCCGGCATGTCGAACACCGTGCCGTCGCCGAACACGCCGACCGCCCGCACCAGCGCCAGCTTGCCCAGCGTGAGCGCGGCGGAGTCGATCTCCAGCTCGGCAAAGCCCCAGGCGTAGGGGGTGGTCGAACGCAGCAGCACATGCCGCGCATGATCGGCATGACGCTCGCTTTGCTGCAGGTGCTGAGGCTGCAACAGCATCCCCTCGCTCCAGACCACTTTTGTTCGCCAACTCATCCGCACTCCGTCAACGGCAAGGGTGCCTGAAAGAAACACGAAGTTTCCGGCGCGGGGGGCGGCGGGCAAATCCGCCTAACGGCCTAGCTAATGGCCTAGGCGTGGGGATTTGGAGCTACGGCGAAGGGACTAGGGCCATCCGCTCAGCGGGCGGCCGCGCGCAAGGTCTCGACCTGCTCCGCGTAGGTCTTCTCGATGCGCTGCAGCCGCTGTTCGCGCGCCGCCTCGTTGACCCACGAGGCCGACATGGCGCGCTGCCGGCCCAGCTGGTATTCGAGCCGCGCCTGCGGCAGCAGCGCGCTGTCGTCGGCCGCGGCATAGCCGTAGGCCGCGCGCAGGGTCTTCAGCACTTCTCGCTCGGCGTCGCCGCGCGCGCCCTTGGCCTTGCCATAGCCGGTCAGGAAGTTCTGCAGCCGCGCCTGGAACTCCGGCGGGTAGTCGCGCCGCACCACCATCGGCGCGCCGGGCGGCTGCTCCGATTGCCAGACCACCTGCAGCCGCTCGGCCTCCACCGGGAACTGCTGGCGAAAGCGCTCGAAGTCGGTGGTGTTGTTGGTGGCCACGTCGGCATCGCCGTTCGCCACGGCCAGCGCGGTGGCCTGGTGGGTGCCGACGAACTCGCTGCGAAAGCGCGTCTCCATCTCGATGTTGTGCGGCAGGAAGAGCTGGCTCTGCGGCACGATGAAGCCGGTGACCGAACGGCTGTCGCCGCGCGCGAGCCGCCATTTCTCGGGCTGTGCGAGCACGCCTTCGAGCGTGTTGAGCGGTCCGTCCTTGCGCACCAGCAGTACGGCGCGGTGCTCGGGAACGCTGGGGTGCCGCGCGATCTGCGCCACCACCTTCATGCGCCGCTGCATCACGGCGTCGAGCGCCATCTTGGCCGAGAGGAAGGCCATGTCGATCTCGTCGCGGCCGATGGCGCGGTCCAGCTCCTCGTACGTCGGCACCGAATACGCGCTCACCGGAATGCCGAGGCTGCGGCTCATGTCGGCCATGAGCGGCGTCCACAGCGCGCGCGATTCGACGGCGCCGCCCAGCGGCAGCACGCCGAAGCGGATCATCCTGACGGCCGGCGGCACGGGGGCGGCCTTGTCGGTCTTCTCGGTCGATGCGGCGGCGCCCGTGCCCTGCGCCATGGCCGCCAAGGGTCCGGCAAGCAAGGCGGCCAGAAAAGCCAGCAGCCACCATGGCGGGGCAAAAAAAACGCGCAAGGGCTTCATCACGGTGTCGTGTCCCTGAGCACGGTGACCTGGTCCGCATAGCCGCTCTCGATGCGCTGCAGGCGGGCCTGACGCGCGGCGTCGTTCACCCATTGCGCGGTCATGGCGTTCTGCCTGGCGAGCTGGTAGGCCAGCTTGGCCGCGGGCTGCAGCGAGCTGTTGTCGGCGGCCACGAAGCCGGCCAGGTCGTGCAGCGACTTGAGCACCGCGCGCTCGGCGTCGCCGCGCGGCCCCTTGGCGCGGCCGTAGCCGACCAGGAAGGCCTGCACGCGCTTGCGCAGTTCGGGCGGGTATTCGCGGCGCACCACGATCTGCGCATGCGGAATCAGCTCCGACTCCCACAGCACCTGCAGGCGCTCCGTCTCGGCCGGAAAGCGCAGCCTGAAGCGCTCGAAGTCGGCCGAGTTGTTGGTGGCCACGTCGGCCTCGCTGTTGGCCACGGCCAGCGCATTGGTCTGGTGGGTGCCCACGGTCTCGCTGCGAAAGCGCGTCTCCATCGCGATGTGGTTCGGCAGAAAGAGCTGCAGCTGCGGCACGATGAAGCCCGACACCGACTGCTTCTCGCCACGCGCCAGCCGCCAGCGCTCCGGCTGCTCCAGCATGCTCTTCAGCGAATTGAAGGGCGGTGCCTTGCGCGCCAGCAGCAGCGCCCGGTAGCCGGGCAGGCCGTCGTGGCGCACCACCTGCGCCACCACCTTCATGCGGCGCTGGGTCACGGCGTCGAGCGCCATCTTTCCCGACAGGAAGGCCATGTCGACCTCGTCGCGCTGGATGGCCTGCTCCAGCGCCTCGTACGAATTGACCGACAGCACGCTCACCGGACGGTCGATGGCGCGGCTCAGCTCGGCCAGCAGCGGGTCCCAGTCGTTGCGCGACTCGAAGGCGCCCCCGAGCGGCAGGATGCCGAAGCGAACCGGCCCGTCCAGCGCGCCGGCCTGGGCCGAGGCCCACAGCGGCAGCCCCACGAACAATGCCAGCGCCGCCGCACGGAGGGCGCCTGGAAAATCGGCAAATCGGCGCATGGAAGCCTGCATTTGTGGGCCTGAGACAGGGGGCCGTTGCGCATCGGCGGGTCTAACATGGGCAGCGCGGACGCCATTAAATATCAAATACACGCAAGTTTCGTGATGTTTTTCCTGCCTTCCCAGTTCCGGGTTGCCCCTCTAAGCTCGGCGCCCATGCTTGCGATGCCCTCATGAACTGGAACTTCCGCGTCCTGCGCGGCCTGGCCCGCCTGACCTTCGCCCAGCAGCTGATCCTGCTGGCGCTGGTGCCGGCAACGCTGGCCACGCTCGCGGCAATCACCGTGCTGACGCGGCAGCACCTGAGCAACCTCACCGAGCTGATGCGCGCCAATGCGCAGACGGTGGCCCTGCAGGTGGCCACGGTGGCGCAGGCGCCGCTGGCGCGCATGGACCGGCGCGCGCTGGCACGCACCGCCCAGTCGGGCACCTACCAGCCCAACGTGCAGCAGGTGCAGATCTGGACGGAGGACGGCGAGATCGTGGCCAACTCCGAAACCGTCGACCGCGTCCGCGGCGACGGCCTGCAGGTGGTGGTGCCCATCGTGGGCGACGATGGCCGCCACACCGGGCAGGTGATGGTCGAGATGAGCCTGGCCGCGGTGCAGAGCGCGCGGCGCTCGGTCTGGTTCAACGTGGGGCTGGTGCTGGCGATCAGCCTGGTCGGCGTGGCCTTGGCGGGCTGGTGGGCTGCGCGCCGCATCAGCGAGCCGATCCGCGCGCTCGGCGAGGCGGTCGACCGCCTCGGCGCGGGCGAGGACGCGAGCGTGGCCGTCGAGGGCACGTCCGAGGTGCGCCACCTGCAGCAGGGCTTCAACCAGGCCGCGCGCGCGCTCGCCGAAAGCCACCGGCTGCTGCAAAGCCGCATCAACGAAGCCACGGCCGAGCTGGCGCGCAAGAACCAGCAGCTCGAAGTGGCGAGCCAGGCCAAGACCCGCCTGCTGGCCGCCGCCAGCCACGACCTGCGCCAGCCGCTGCACGCGCTCACGCTGTTTTCCGACGGCCTGGCCAACGGCGAGACCGACCCGGTGAAGCTGCAGCGCATCGGCCACATCCGCGAGTGCGTCGATTCGCTGGACCGGCTGTTCTCCGAGCTGCTGAACCTGTCGCAGCTCGACGCCGGCGTGCTGCAGCCGCAGTGGATCGACTTCCCGCTCGACCGGCTGTTCGAGGAAATCAGCCGCAACTTCCGCCCGGTGGCCGAGCAGCAGGGGCTGCGCCTGGTGGTGCGCAAGACCGACCTGTGGGTGCGCTGCGACTACGTGATGCTCTCGCGCATCCTGAACAACCTGGTGTCGAACTCGCTGCGCCACACCATCGAGGGCGGCGTGCTGGTCGGCGCGCGGCGGCGCGGCCGGGGCGTGCGCATCGACGTGATCGACACCGGCGTGGGCATCGCCACGCATCACCAGGTCCGGGTGTTCGAGGAGTTCTATCAGGTGGAGCCCACCGGCCGGCAGGCGGCGCGCGGCGCGCGCGGAATGGGGCTGGGCCTGGCCACGGTGCAGCGGCTTGCCGAACTGCTCAACACCCGCGTCGAACTGAGCTCGAAGCTGCACAAGGGCACCTGCGTGCGGGTGATGGTGCGTTCGGCGCCGCCCGCGCTGCCGGCACCGGTGGTGCCGCCCGCCGTCGCTGCCATCGAGGAGGAAGAGAGCCTGGCCAACATGCGCATCCTCGTGATCGACGACGAGCGCACCATCCTCGAAGGCCTGACGGTGGTGCTCTCCAACTGGGGCGCCGAGGTGCTGCCCGCGCAGACCCGCGCCGAGGCGCTGGCACTCGCCGACACCTGGGCGCAGCCGCCCGACATGGTGATCAGCGACCTGCTGCTGCAGGGCGGCGACAACGGGCTCGACGTGATCGGCGCGCTGGAGCGCCATCCGCGCGGCATCGGTGCCGGCACCGCGCGCCTGCTCGTTACCGGCGAGACCAAGCCCGACCGGCTGCGCGAAGTGGCGAGTGCAGGCATCGCGGTGCTCTACAAGCCGGTGTCGCCGCGCGTGCTGCGCCAGGCCATCCAAGCGCAGCGCGCGGCCGCCGCGCAAATGGTAGGTGCATAGGTAGTCCGTCGGACATAGGCCGAGCGGCTGCAATGGTGTGAGTTTCGTCACACTGCCAAGCGCCTGCCAGCGCTGACATAAGCCCTCTGCCTTATCGCGCGAAGCAGGGGCCGTCCTTACATTGGACTATCGCTCCCTAGCTGCGAAAGCAGTCCATGTTTGTTGCCGTGAAATCCTTTTTCTCGCCCTTCTCCGGAAGGTTGCGCCGCGCGGCCGGTGCCGCGCTGGCCGCGGGCTTGGCCTGGGGCGCCACCAGCAGCGCCACGGCGGCGAGCCTCACGGTGCTGATGGGCGACGACGTCGCGGCGTCTTCCGAATTCGTGCAGCGGCTGCGCGCGGACCAAGAGCCGGGCGGCAGGTTCGAGCTGGTGCGCCTCGCGCCGGGCGGCGCCGATCCGCAAGCGTCGACGGAAGCCGCGGACGCCGAGCGCGCGGCGAACTCCGGCGTGCGCACGCGCAGCCTGCGCACCGCCTCCGATGCGCCGCTCACCATGGCTGTCGGCCCCGCCGCCGCGCGCGCCGCTGTCGAGCGGCCGGGCCACGAGCCGCTGGTGCTGGCGATGCTGAGCCGGCTCGAGTACGAAACCCTGAAGGCCGCCAGCCCCGCCCTGCGGCGCGGCGATCGGCGCGTGGGCGTGCTGCTGCGCGACCCGGCCATGGCCGACCAGCTCGCGCTGATCAACGCGGTGCTGCCGCAGAAGCACCGCGTGGGCGTGGTCGCCACGCCCGAATCGGAGCCGCTGGTGCGCGAGCTGCAGCGCGCGGCACAGGGCGCGAACCCGGCCTGGGAGCTGCGCGTGGAATACGCACCCGACGCCAGGTCGCTCGCCGCCGCATTGCGCCTCGTGGTGCCGCAGAGCGACGCACTGATGGTGCTGCCCGACCTGATCGGCGACAACCAGGCGGCCACGCTCTCGGTGCTACGCGCCGGTGCGGGCGCGGGCCTGCCGGTGTTCGGCGCCAGCGAAGGGCTGGTGCGCTCGGGTGGCCTGGCCGCGGCGGTCTCGACGCCGTCGCAGCTCGCGCAGCAGGCGCGGCTGCTCGGCCAGAAGGTGGCGAGTGCGAGCGTGGGCGGCAGCAACAGCAACGTGCCGCTGGTGGAAGCGGCAACGCCCGCCACCGTGCGCGTCAACGCCACCGTGGCGCGCGGACTCGGCCTGCGACTGCCGGAGGAACGGGAACTGGCCGATCGGCTCGCGCCCCCCCGATGAGCACTGCACCGCCTTCCCACGGTCCGGTGGCACCCGGGGGGACGCCGGTGTCGTCCCCAACACCGCCGCCGCTCCAGTCTCCCCATACGCTGACCGTGCGCGGCAACCTGCAGCACGACCTGTTCCGCCTGGGCGTGGTGCCGTGCGCGGCGGTGGCGCTGGCGCTCACCGGCTGGTTCACGCACAACCGGCTGCACACCCTCGAAGATGCTTTCGATGCCGAAGGCCAGGCCGTGGCGCGGCAGGTGGCGGCCATGTCCGACCTGAGCCTCTATGCCGGCGACCTGCCGGCGCTGCAGAACGTGGCCAATGCCGCGCTGCGCGGCGGCCAGGTGACGCGCGTGGAAATCAGCAACAGCGCGGGCGTCTACGTCACGGCCGGGCCCAAGACACCGCCGCTGGCGCAGCTGCGCATGTTCACCGCGCCGGTCACGCTGCGCGAAGCCTCGCGCGCCAGCGCCTTCGCGCCTGCCGGCTCCACCGCGGCGGGCGACACGCCCATCGGCCTGGTGCAGACCTTCCGCGACACCACCGCCTATACGCGCGAGCGCAGCCGCTCGCTGTTCGCGGGCATCGGCATCGCGCTCGTCGCGCTGGTGGCGGCGTGGGCCTCGGTGCGGCACATGGCGCGCACGGTGACGCGGCCGCTGCGGCGCGTGTCGCGCACGGTCGCCGCGCTGGAGTCGGGGCATTTCGAGGCGCGCTGCGACGTGGTCGAGGACAGCACGCGCGACACGCACGAGCTCGCGGTGCTCGCGCACGACATCGATCGCCTCGCCGAGCGCCTGCAGAGCAACCGCCAGCTCAGCGAAGAACGTGTGCGCGAGGCCACCGCCGTCGCGCTGCAGCGCATGGCCGAGGCCGAGCAGGCTGCCCTTTCTCGCGCGCGCTTCCTCGCGGCCGCGAGCCACGACCTGCGCCAACCGCTGCATGCCATGGGCCTGTTCATCGACGGCCTGCTGCCCGGCGCCTCGCCCGCGCAGCGCCCGGCCGTGCTGCGGCTGCAGGAGAGCACGGAGTTCATGGGCGTGCTGCTCGACGACCTGCTCGAAATCTCGCGGCTCGATGCGCAGGTGCTGACACCGGCGATCACCAATGTGGCGCTGTCCGCGCTGTTCGACCAGCTCGATGCGCAGCACGCCGCCATCGCCGCGGAGGCGCACGTACGTCTGCGCTGGAGCGGCCGCGGCCTGGCCGTGCGCACCGATGCGGCGATGCTGCAGCGCATCGTCGGCAACCTCGTGGCCAACGCGCTGCGCCATGCGCCCGAGGGCGGCACGGTGCTGGTGGCCGCGCGGCGCGGCACGGCCGGCGTGCGCATCGAGGTACGTGACAACGGCGTGGGCATTGCGCCGATCCACCAGGGCCGCATCTTCGAGGAGTTCTACCAGGTGGCCAACACCGAGCGCGACCGGCGCCGCGGCTTCGGGCTGGGGCTGGCCATCTGCGCGCGCATCGCCGCGCTGCTGGGCACGCGCATCACCGTGCGCTCCGCGCTGCAGGCGGGCAGCACCTTCGCCTTCACGCTGCCCGCGGCACGGCTGGCCGACGTGACGCCGCCCGACGCGCCACAGCAGGCCCCCGCGCCCCTGGCCGGCCTGCGCTGCCTGGTGGTGGACGACGACCCCGCCATCCTCGACGGCAGCCGCGCGCTGCTGGTGCAATGGGGCTGCGAGGTCGAATGCGTGAACACCGGCGCCGAGGCCATCGCGCGGCTGGGCACCGGCGACATCCGTTACGACGCCGTGCTGTGCGACCTGCAGTTGGCCGGCGATGGCGACGGCGTGGACGTGATCGACGCCGCCAAGCGCCTGCAGCCCGATGCGCTCGCGGTGCTGGTGTCGGGCGCCACCGGGCCCGATGTGCTGCAGCGGCTGCGCCAGGGCGGCGTGATGCTGCTGACCAAGCCGGTCGCGCCGGCCAAGCTGCGCGCGCTGCTGACCACGCGGCGGCACGTGCACGCGAACTGACCTCCTTCAAGGAAACCTGCCGATGCTCGAACTCGCCGCACTGAAAGACATCCGCCCCTTCGTCGCGACGCCCAGCCACGCGGGCACCATGAGCAGCAACTACGTGCGCAGCCTGCTCGGCCTGGTCAATCTGGCCTGGACGCACGGATTCGCGATGCAGACGCGCTTTCTCGACGGCGACAGCCTCATCACGCGCGCACGCAACCGGCTGGTGGCCGAGTTCATGGCCGATGCGCGCTGGACGCACCTGTTCTGGATCGACGCCGACATCGGCTTCGAGCCCGAGGCGGCCCTGCGGCTGCTGCTGGCGGACCGCGACGTGGTGGCCGGCATCTATCCGCACAAGACCGACGGCTGGCCGGAGGCCGGGCTCGACGCGCCGTTGCCGGCCGGCAGCACGCGGCAGGACTTCGAGGCGCGCCATGCCCGCTTCGCCGCGAATGCCGCGGGGCCCCGGCTGGCCATCGATGCGGACGGCTTCGCCGAGATGCTCGACGCGCCCACCGGCTTCATGCTGATCGCACGCGGCGTGTTCGAGCGCATGGCCACCGCCTTTCCCCAGCTGCGCTATGCGCCCGACCGCCACGCCGACCCGGCCGACCGCGCGCGCGCCGCGTTCCACTACCGCTTTTTCGACGTGCTCGCCGAGCCCGGCAACGGCGCCTACCTGGCCGAGGACTTCGCCTTCTGCCGCCGCTGGCAGTCGATCGGCGGCAAGGTCTGGATCGATGCGCGTTCGAACCTGTCGCACCAGGGCCTTCGCACCTACACGGGCCATTTCGGGCAGGCGCTGGCGGCGCGCGGCGGTCCCGCGGCATGAACGACGAAGCACTGGCCAGGCTGCTTGCGCTCGATCGCCCCACCGAGGTGGTCGACGTCGGCGCGAACCCGATCGATGGCGAACCGCCCTACCGTGCGATGCTGGCGGCCGGCCAGTGCCGCGTGACCGGCTTCGAGCCGCAGCCCGACGCGCTGCGCGCATTGCGGCAGCAGCGGGGCACGCTGGAGCGCTACTTCCCGTGGGCCGTGGGCGACGGCCGGACGCACACGCTCCACGTGTGCGCCGCCCCCGGCATGACCAGCCTGCTCGAACCCGACCCGGCCGCGCTCACTCTGTTCGACCTGCTGCGGCCGATGGCCCAGGTGGTGGCGCGCGTTGCGTTGCAGACGCGCCGGCTCGACGACATGGAAGAAGTCGAGCACCTCGACTTCCTGAAGATCGATGCGCAGGGTAGCGAGCTGGCGGTGCTGCGCGCGGGCACGGCCAGGCTGGCGCAGGCCGTCGCGGTGCAGACCGAGGTGTCGTTCGTGCCGCTCTACCAAGGGCAGGCATCGATCGGCGACATCGACCTCGAGCTGCGCCGCCAGGGCTTCCTGCCGCATTGCCTGGCCGAGCTCAAGCACTGGCCGATGGCGCCGTGCGTGGTCAACGGCGATCCGTGCCAGCCGCTGCGCCAGCTGCTCGAAGCCGACCTGGTCTACGTGCGCGACATTACCCGGCCCGACGCCATGAGCGACGCACAGCTCAAGCAGCTGGCCATGCTGGCGCACTGGTGCTTCCGCTCCTTCGATCTGGCGCTGCGCTGCGTGCTGCTGCTGGAGCAGCGCGGCGCGCTGGCCGAAGGCACGCAGGCGCGCTACCTGCGGCTGGCCGCGCGCGCGGCCCTGCCGCCGGCGGCGGCCTGAAGAGCCGGGCAGCAAGCAGTGAGGGCTCAGGCCGTTGTCTCGGCCCGCGAGAACTGCCGGCGATACGCCGTCGGCGACACCTTGAACGCGGCGGTGAAATGCTTGCGCAACGACACCGCCGAACCAAAGCCGGCGCCGGTCGCCACGCGCTCGACCGGATGGTTCGTGGTCTCCAGCAGCCGCTGCGCCAGCGCGAGGCGCTGGTTCTGCACCCACTGGCCCACGGTCGTGCCGGTGGATTCGCGAAAGCGCCGCGTGAAATTGCGTCGGCTCATGAGCGCGCGCCGCGCGAGGTCGTCCAGTTCATGCGATGTATCGAGGTGCTTGCCCAGCCACTCCAGCAGCGGCGCCAGGCGATCGCGCTCGGCCGTGGCGGGCACGGGCTGCTCGATGTACTGCGCCTGCCCGCCCTGCCGGTGCGGCGCGACCACCATGCGCCGCGCGGCGCGGTTGGCCGTCTCGGCGCCGTAGCGCACGCGCAGCAGGTGCAGGCAGCAGTCGATGCCCGCGGCCGTGCCGGCGGAGGTGAGCACGCTGCCGTCGTCCACGTACAGCACCTCGGGCTGCAGCCGCACCTGCGGGTACTGCTTCGCGAAGGCCGGAGCCAGCTTCCAGTGCGTGGTGGCGGGCCGGCCGTCGAGCAAGCCCGCCTCGGCCAGCACGAAGGCGCCCAGGCACAGGCCGACCACGGTGGCGCCGCGCCGGTGCGCGGCCTGCAGCGCGCGGATCAACGCGGGCGGCGCCGCGCTGCCGTCGTCGCGCCATGAAGGCACCACCACGATCTGCGCGCGGCGGATGGCCTCCAGCCCGTGCTGCACCACGAGCGTGAAGCCCGCATTGGTCTGCAGCGGGCCGGGCTCCGGCGCGCACACCCGCAGGCGGAAACGCGGCGCGCCGGCTTCCGTGCGGTCTTCGCCGAAGACCATGCACGGCACGGACAGGTGAAAGGGGCTGATGCCGTCGAAGGCGACGACAGCGATGGTTTCGGTGGCTGGCGCTGGCATGGCCCGATCTTATCGATGAATGGCTTTCGGGCCACTTTCTCGAGACAGCGCAACCGCGAAGAATCAGGCCATCCGAACCACACAAGAGAAGGAGCCTTTCATGAGCAGCAACACCGCCCCGCGCCGCGCCCTCGTCGTGATCGACGTGCAGAACGAATACTTCGAAGGCGGCGGCCTCCCGATCGAGTACCCGCCCATCGAAGACACGCTGCCGAACGTGACGAAGGCCATGGACGCCGCACGCGCCGCCGGCACACCCGTCGTCGTGGTGCGCCACCATGCACCCAAGGGCGCGCCGGTGTTCCAGGCCGACACCCACAACGGCCAGCTGCACCCCGAGATCGCGAAGCGTCCGCACGACCATCTCGTCACCAAGAGCTTCCCGAGCGTGTTCACCGGCACCGACTTCGCCGACTGGCTCGCCCGCCACGAGATCGACACGCTGAGCGTGGCCGGCTACATGACGCAGAACTGCGATGCCTCCACCGTGTACGAGGCCATGCACCGCGGCCTGAACGTGGAATTCCTGTCCGACGCCAGCGGCGCGCTGCCGTACGAGAACGCCGCGGGCAAGGTCACGGCCGAGGAGATCCATCGCGTCTTCAGCGTGGTGTTCCACAGCAACTTCGCGGCCGTGACCACGACCGCGGCATGGATCGCCGCGATGCAGGAAGGCCAGGCGATCCCGAAGGACAACGTCGTGATGTCCAACCGCCGCGCACGCGGCGTCTGAGCGGCTTCGTTCAGAAGTCCGCGCAGCCGTTGCGCCTCTCGGTGTCCACGCAGCTCAGCAGGTTGGGCCGAGAGCGCACGCGGGACCATTCGCGCGCCAGCACGTCCGCGCCCTGCTGCGCGCGGTCGCCGTCGAGCGGCCCGGTCGCCAGGCAGATCGGCGCCTGCCCGATGTTGCGGTCGTACAGCCAGGTGGTAGGCTGGTCGCGCACCACGTCCACGCTGGGCAGCGACACGAAGCCGGTGACCTGCAGCTGCCCCGGCACCACGCGCACCGCGTAGCCCTCGGCCGAGGTGAAGCTGCCGTCGATGGGATAGAAGCCCGGCGGGCTGGAGCGCGTGGCCGGCGAACCCGGCGCGCCGAAGATACCCGCGCCGGTGTCGCCCAGGATCAGCCCGGAGATGCTGTAGACGAACGGCGGGTTGGGCAGGCCGCCGGCGCGCTGCGCATTGCCGATGGTCACGGTGGCCAGCGGCTGCTGCGCGTAGATGAAGTGGTTGCCCGTGGCCGGCACGGTCACCGTGCACAGGCCCAGGTAGGCGCAGTGATAGAAGTTCGGCAGCGGTGCCGAGCCCGCCAGGCCGCCGCGGGTTTCGCCCACCCAGGTGTCGGCCCACACGCGCCAGCTGGCGCCGCCGATGCCGTTGCCGCCCGGGTTCTGGAAGCGCGCGGCCGCCACGAGGTCGGTACCGCTGCCGCTGGTCACTGGGGCGCCGAGCGTGAGGTCGCCCGCCAGCGTGCGCACGAACACCGTATCGGCCGCCATCGAGGTCGCCGACAGTGGCTGCGGCAGGTTGCCCGCCGCATCGAAGCCGGTGACCGACACCGCGCCGAGCGTGAGCGCATCGGCATCGACGTAGGCGAAGCGCCCCGCCGCGCCGCCGCCGACCGTGCCCACGTGGTTGCCCGGGTCGTCGAGCACCACGCTGCCGCCGCTGGAACGCGCGAGCAGCGTGCCCGCGGTGATGGCCGCGCCCGCCGCCTGCCGGATGTCGCCCGCGCTCGCCAGGCCGAGCTGCGGCGTGCTCACCGCGCCATTGAGCTGGATGTTGCCGCCACCGCCGTTCTGCAGGGTCAGCGGGGCCGACACGGTCAGCGGCGCCACCACGGTGATGTCCGCCGCGTGCGCGTTGCTGCCCGCCACGATGGTGCCCGCGCTCAGGCGCGTGAACTCGTCGGCCGACACCGCGAAGCCGGTGGCCGCGGTGCCGCCCAGCGTGATCGGGTTGCCCGTGCGGTCGCTCGCGTTGCCCGCCGTGTCCACACCACCCGGGCGCAGGTTCAGCACGTTGGCCGCGCGCACCGTGCCGCCGATCACCAGCGCGTCGGTCGAGCCGTCGTTGGCGGCGCGCAGCACCACGTTGTTGTTGCCGTCGATGCGCCCTCCGGGCTGTGCGAAGGTGCTCAGCGGCGGTATGGGTGAAATGGTGACGCCGGCACCGTCGGCCTGCGATTCGCCCGTCACCGTAATGTTGCCGTTGCCCAGCGAGGTCACGAGGCTGCCGGCACCGATGCGCACGCCGCTGCCCAGCGCGGTGTTGCCGCCGGTGCGCACCAGCCCGTCGACCTGGATGTCGCCGTCCACGCTGCGCACCGTGGCTCCGTTGATGAGCACGCCGTAGCCCGCCAGCGGCGTGAAGCTGGAGAAGCCCGCGCTGCCCACGCCCACGATGCCGATGCGCCCGCCGGTGGTGAACACGCCATGGGTCGCCGTCGTCCCGCTGATCGCCACGCCGGTGTCGACCAGCCCGCGCCCCGCGATCGACACGTTGCCCGTGGCCGTATTGATGCTGGAATTGCTGATGCTCACCACCGGCCCGGAGAAGGAGGATCCGGTCGCGGTCGAGCGCCCGTCGATGGACACCGCGCCCCCGGTGCCCGCGTCGAGCAGCGCGGTGCGCGTGTCGATGGTCGCGTTGTTCAGCGAGATGACGGAGCCGCTGTTCAGGCCGTTGGCGGTCATCGAGACGTTGCCGCCGTTGGTGTTGATGGCGCCGGTGAAGAAGATGCTGCCGCCGTTGACGCCCAGCCCCGCGTTGAACTCCACGTCGAGCGCGCCCACGCCGGCCACCGAGCGGTCGGACCGGATCACCGTCGCCGCATCGAAGCTGTTGATGTTCGCGGCCGCGTCGAGCCGGAAGGTGACGGGCGTGGCGCCGGTGTTGCGGTCGATCAGCACGCCGGTGCCCAGCGTGATGGTGCCGGCGCCGGGCGGGCCGCCCGTGCCGGTGGTGATGATCACGCTGGTGTTGCCGTTCAGCACATTGTTGATATCGCCGTCCAGCACCACCGACGTGGCCAGCGGGTCGAAGGGGTTGGTGGGCAGCGTGCCCGCGGCCGCGCCGTGGTTGATGGTGACGTCGAACGGGTCGATCAGCCACGTGCCCGCCGTGCCGCCCGTCGTCGAGGCATCCACCTGCACACCCGACAGGTCGAAGTGCGGCGCGGAGGTTTCCACCTGGCCGCCGTTGCCCGTGCCCGCACCGCCGCGCGCCGACAGGCTGCCGTGCGCACGCAGCGTGTCGCCCGCCACCACCTTCACGCTGCCGCCGTTGCCCGATGCCGAGGTGCCGCTGGCGTCCAGGGCGGTGTTCGTGCCGAGCGCGATGACGTTGGTGGCCGCGATGTCGATGTTGCCGCCGCCCGTGGCGCCGCTGGCGTCCAGGCGCGCGACCAGCGGCGTGCCGTCGAAGTTCTGCGAGCCATCGACGAGCACGTTGCGCCCGCTGATCGAGATGCTGCCGCCCCGGCCGCTGCTGCTGGCCACGGACAGCATCGCGCCCACGGGCGCGCTCAGGCCCGAGTCGAAGGTGTTCATGCGCAGGGCAACGTCGGTGCCCTGCCCGTCGATGGCGATGGTGCCGCCCGCCGTGCGCAGCGGGTTGGGCTGCGACGCGTCGGCGCTCACCGCCACGCCGTAGATCGACTCGCCGGTGGGCGTGGTGACGATGCCGCCGCCGCCGTCCAGCGCGGCGGTGAAGCCCGCGCTGCCTGCCTTGCCCACCACGTCGATGCGGCGGCCGTCGCCCGCCGTCACGCCGCCCGACAGCGCGACGCCGTTGCCGCCGCCCGCCGTGCGGCCGTTGGCCGCGAAGCCGAGGTACTTGTTCAGCGCCTCGAGGTTCGCGCCCGTGCCTTCGATGCGCACGTCGCCGCCCGCGTTGATGAACGAGCTGTCGATGTCGACGGCCGTAGTGGTGCCGATCGAGCCGGCCGGCAGCGTGTTGTCGGTCCAGGTCGCGCCGCGGCCCGTGACCGACACGTTGCCCGGTGTCTCCAGACTGGAGCCATTGCCGATCCGCACGCCGCCGCCGCCGAGCGCGGCCAGTCCGTCGATGGTGACGCCGCCGCTGCCGGCCTGCACCTCGCTGCCCTGCAGCGTGACGCCGTCGGTGGCCCGGTAGACGAAGTTGGTGCTGCTGTCCTGCGTGTCGACCCGGGTGCGGCCCTGGCCGCGCAGCGAAACCTGCCCGCTGCCGGTGGTGGTCAGCGTGCTGCCGTTCAGCGCGATGCCGTCGCGCCAGGTGTCCTCGCCGTTCGACACCGAGCCGCCGACGGCGCGCCCATTGACGGCATCGCCCTGGCCGAAGAAACGGATGTTGCCGCCGTTGGCGTTGATGGTGGCGTCGGTCAGGCCGATCGAGGCGCCGTAGTCGAGCTCGAAGCTCGGGTTGCCGCCGCCGGCGTTCACCTGCGTGGCGTTCTTGGCCACCACGCCGCTGGCGTCGGCGTTGAAGTCGACGTTGAGCGCGCCGGTGCGCGCGTCGATGGCCGAGCCGCTGGCCATGGCGATGCCGCCGCCCGAGTCGACCCGCAGCGTGGCGGTGCCGCCTTCGTTCTTCACGACCTGGGCGCCGTTGCCGAAGGTCACGCCCGCGTTGTCGCCGGTGTGCGTGCTGGCCAGCGTGACGTCGGTTCCCCGGCCCAGCGCGACGCCCACGGCGCCGGCGCTCACGCTGCTGGAAGACAGCTGCGGGTAGCCGCCGTCGTAGGCCGGCAGGGTCTGGTCCACGCCCAGGTCGGCGCTGGTCGACACCGTCCAGCGGCCGTTGGCACCGCCCTGTGCGCCGCCGCCGGCATCCACGCGCGCGGGGTCGATGCGCACGAAATCGCCCGAGGTCGCGATGTTGCCGCCCGCGCCGCTGCCGGCGCCGCGTGCCGTGAGTTCACCGAAGGCCTGCAGGTGCGATTCGCGCGACGGCAGGGCGTTTTCCGCATCGCCCGGAAAGGCCGTGCCGCTGGCCGTGCCCACGCTGACCGTGCCGCCCGCGCCCGCGCTCCTGGCATCGGCGCTCAGCACCGAGCCGGCCGACAGCGCCACGTCGTAGCCCTGCACCGTGACCGAGCCACCGCCGGCCTGGCCGCTGGCATCGGCCACCGTCTTGATGCCGTCACCCGTCCCTTGCAGGGTGACCTTTCCGGCGGTGATGCGGATGTCGCCACCGCGCTCGCCGGCCGCGGCGCCCGTGGCGTCGAGCGTGCCGCCGGTCACCTGGACCTCGTTGTCCTGGCCGCCGCCCAGGAAGATCTCGCCGTTGCGCGTGCCCACCGTGCGCGCACGCACCGTGCCGCGCTGGTTGACGACCAGTTCGCCCACGGTGGCCGACCGCCCCATGAGCGCCACGCGGCCGCCGTCGGCCTGCAGCGTGCCGGTGTTGCCGACGCTCGCATGGGTGGCCATGGTGTCCGTCGAAATGACGATGTTGGTCAGCCCATCGCCCGCGAGGTCGAGCGTGACCTTGCGGCCCGACGCCAGCGCAACGGTGCCGCCGTCGGCGGTGATGCGGCCGCTGTTGGCGTCGTCGCCCACGCGGGTGTTGGCCACCGTCGCGCCCATCAGCACCACGGGGCCGCCGCCGGTCGCGGTGATGCGCCCGGCATTGATCACCGTCGCGACGTTGTCGTCGGCGCGCTCGAACGTGAACCGCTTGGTGTTTTCGTTGAGGAAGTCGGCGTCGCTGGTCGTCATGGCCAGCGTGGAAGCGATGAGGCCGCCCACGTTCACCGTCGCACCCTGGCTGAACAGCACGCCGTTGGGGTTGACCAGCACGATGCGCCCGTTGGCGTTGAGCTGGCCCGCGATGGTGGAAAGCTCGTTGCCCGTCACGCGGTTGAGCAGCACGCTCGACGCACCCGGCTGGGTGATGTTCACCACGCCGCCCGCGCCGATGGAGAAGCCGGTCCAGTTGACGATGCCGCGCGCAAGGCCCTGGTTGATGGTCATCACGTTCGCAAGCTGCGACATCGTGACGTTGCCGGCAATGGGCTGGAAGCCGGTGGGCAGCGTCTGGGCAATGGCGGGGAGCGCGCCTGCGCAGATCAGCGAGAGCGCCAGCGGCCGCAGCGGCAGCCGGAACGAGGGGGGTGTGCGGTGCGTCATGGTCAGAACGCCTTTTGAAGCTGGACGTACAGCCGCGGATTGCGCCCGCCGCCGTCGGTCTGCGCCGGTGCCGTGCCATCGCGCCAGGCCAGCGTCGCGTTGATCGAGAAGTTGCCGGGCCGCGACCAGCTCACGCCGACGCCGTAGCCGCGCAGGCTGCGGCCGTTGCTGCCGTCGAAGGGCGTGGGGCTGCGCGAGAGCTTGCCGTGCGCGGCGTCGTAGAACAGGAAGGGCGTGAGTTCTTCGTTGAAGGACCAGCGCCACTCCACAGTGCCGATCACGCCCTGGTCGACCAGCACCTCGCCCGACGGATAGGCCCGCACGGCGCGTGCGCCGCCGAGCGCGAGCTTCTCCGACGGATCGAGGTTCCTGCTGGCCCACTGGCCGCCGATGGACAGGTACAGCGAATGCCTGGGAACGATGGCCTGCAGGCGGGACAGCTGGAAGCTCAGCTTGGAGAAGCCGCCTTCGGTGTGCCGTCCACCCAGGGCCTGGTCGGCCTCCCGCGTCGCCGGGTCGTCGATGGACAGCCGGCCGTGGTACAGCGTGCCCGAGCTGGCCCAGTAGCCGCCGCCCAGCACCTCGTCGCGCCGCTCCCAGGTCCAGCCGAGGCCCAGGCCGCGCACGCGCTTCTTCACGCGCACGTCGGCCACGCCGATCTCGTCGGTCAGGTCCTTGATGTCGGCGCCCAGGCGCAGGAACAAGTTCTGCTGGCGCTGGCGGATGAGCGGGTAGCTGAGCGAAAGGTCGAACACGTCGGCACGGCCCTGCGCGCCGAGCTCGGAGAACTCGCCGCCCAGCTCGTAGTTGACGCGCGACAGCCCGACGCCCGCGCGCAGCCCGCTGGTGCCAATGGGCGCCTCGTAGGCGATGCGGCCGAACTGCAGCGCGTTGCTGTTGGACACCATCAGGCGCATGTCGAGGTTGTCGCCGATGCCGAAGGGGCTGAGCCAGCGCGCCGTGCCGCCGAGGCGGTAGCGGCCCGACTCCTTCGTGCCGTGGTTGTCGGCTTCGGCCGTGAAGGCCCAGCGCGGTGCGGCCGCCACTTCGACCGAAAGATCGGTGGTGCCAGGCTGCGTGCCTTCCTGCAGGCCCGAGGACACCTTGAGGCCGGGCTGGTCGGACAGCAGCAGCATGGCGCGCTCATAGGCCGGCGCGCTCACGGCCTCGCCGGGCTGCAGCGGCGCGAGGAAGCCGCGCACGCGAGATTCGGAAATCGGCGCATCGGGCGCGACCACCACGTCGACCTTGCCGAGGCGGCCTTCGATCACGCTGATCTCGACGATGCCGTCGCGCACGGTCTGCACGGGCACCACGGCCTGCGCGAGGAAGTAGCCGCGCTCCTTGTAGCGTGCGGTGATGGCCTTCGCGAGTTCTTCGAGATCGCCGAGCGTGACGTCGCGGCCGATGTAGGGGGTGGTGATGGATTGCAGTTCTTCGTTGCTCAGCGCTTTCACGCCGTTGAGCCGCAGGTCGTTGAGCCTGAACGTCGAGCCGGCGGGGCGCGGCGGCGCGGGCAGGCTCTGCGGTGCAACAGCACCGGTGGGGGCCTGCACGAGCGGGCGGTCGCAGGTGCCGCAGGGGTCCTGGGTCGGCAGCAAAGTGTTGGTATCGGCCGCGTGCGTGCGCTGGGCTGCGACCAGCAAGGTTGCACTGACCATGGCTGTGACTGCGAAGGCAATCGGTGTAGTCCGTTGACTGGCGCGCATCTCAGTGCTCCACCTTGCGTTGTGCTGCGGGATGCTTCTGGGTGGTTCGTTCGGGGCGCGTGCACAGGCCGCCGGGTACTCCCCTCCGCGAATGTCCCCCGCTTCGCTCCTCCTTTATTTCGCTGCGGGGAGCACCCGACGCCCTGTGCACGAGGGCACGCTGCTGGTTCGCGGCCGATCGACAAGTGCTCTGAACGATCACGCCGATGCGGTGACCTTTTTCGCGAAATAAAGGAGGAGCGAAGCGGGGGGCATTCGCGAAAAAGGTCACCGCATCGGCGTGATCCCCCCCCGAACAGCACTCGTCAAAAACAAGGCAAGTCATCTCATCCCCCCACCGTAAGACGCCAGTTGCCGATCAGGTTGAACGGCGCCCAGAAGAAGGGATGGGACATCTTGGGGTCCTTCAACACGGCGAGTTGTCCGGCCTGCATGGCCTTCTGGATGTCGCGCCCCTTGGCCAGCTCGCCGTAGAGCGTGCTCATGAGCACCGCGGTCGCGTCGTCCGACACCGGCCACAGCGAGGCGATCAGGCTGGAGCTGCCGGCCGAGAGGAACGAGCGCGTGAAGCCCAGCACCTCGTCGCCCTGCGCGATGCGCCCGAGGCCCGACTCGCAGGCCGACAGCGTCACCAGCGCGGTGCCGTCCATCGGCAGCCCGAGGATCTCGTGCGCTTCAAGAAAATTCTGCTTGCCGCCTTCGTTGGCCAACAGGATGCGCGAGTACAGCGGATCGACCGCGTCGGCCTCGGCATGCGCTGCCACATGCATCAGCGGCGAGCGCGCGGCCACGTCGCGGAACTGCGTCTTGGTGGCGGCCGCGCCCATGTACACGGTGTTGCGCGGGAACAGCTGCGCGAGCTGCTTCACCTCGGTCTCGGCGCCGGGCAGGTCGTACTTGTCCTCGATGCGAGGATTGCCGAAGGCGGTGAGCGATGCGTTCACGCGTGGCGTGCGCTGCGCGAGCTGCACCGCGATGCTGATGGACGGCGCCACGGCCACCGGATGCGTCTCGATGACGTAGCGGCCGTCGAGCCGCAGCGCCTGGAACGGCAGGTAGTGCAGCGGCCCGTGCGGCACCACGATCAGCCGCTGCCCCGGCGCGAGGCCGAGCGGCCCGAGCAGCGCGGCGCCCAGCTTGTCGGCGTTGGTGATGGCGGCGCGGCGGCCGCGCACGATGGAATTGCGGAAGGTCTCGACCAGCTCGTTGAGGTCGTCGCGCTTCACGGCCACCGTCTTCTCGGTGATGTTGCCGGAACTCACGACCCACACCACGAGGCGGTCGGGCAGCGAGTGGAACTGCACCACGCGCTCGTCGGGTGCCAGCGTGCGCTGCAGCGCGGCGAGATCGACGGTGTTGGCGGCCTGCTCGTTGATCTTGGCTCGGCCGCGCACCGCGTCGAGCAATGCGCGCGAGCGGCTGTGCTCGCTCACCTCGAAGGCCTGGCGTGCATCGCCCGCGTCGCTGTAGATGGCCACGCCGCGCTCGAACACCGTCTGCAGGTCCGAGAACAGGCCCATCTTGAATTCCTCGCTGCGGAATTTGGCGCGCACCTTGTCGACGTCGCCGAGCGCGCGGCCCACGGCTTCGGCCGCGGCCTGCTTCTGGCCCAGCGCGAGTTCGCTGCGCGCCACGCCATCCCAGGCCCAGAGGCGGTAGTACTCGGTGTCGGCGCCGACCTGCCGCGCGGTGAGCGCGCGGTACATGTCGCGCGCCTCGGCGGGCTTGTTCTCGGCCAGCAGCAGGCGCGCGCGGGTGCGGTCGAGCTGCGCGGTGAGCGGTGCGTCCTTCGGCGGCGCCATGGTGCCGAGCACTTCGCGTGCCCGCGCCGGATCGCCCGACTCGATCAGCGCATTGACCAGCGAGGCCTGCACCAGCGGCACATAGCGCGGCGAACTGTTGGCCAATGCCTCGTCGTAGCTGAGCACCGCGCCGGAAAAATCGCCGCGGCGCGTGCGCACGTCGCCGATCACCTTCTGCACCGGGCCGACCACCAGCTTGGGGTCGCGCGCCGGGTGCTTGAGCGCTTCGCGTGCGAACTCCTCGGCCTTCTCGAGCTGGCCCGAGTAGCTGTAGACGATGGCCAGGTCGCGGTTGGCCATGGCCATCAGGTTCGGGTCGTTGGTGGCGTTGGCCAGGTGCAGCGCCTTGCTCGCGGCGCGCACGCTCTGGCGGAACTCGCCGGCCTCGGCCAGTGCGACGGCCTGGCTGCAGTATTGGTAACCCGAGAGCTTGACCGCGTCCTGCCCGTAGAGCACTGCGCCCTCGCTGGTCAATGCCAGCAAGGTGTCGGTGTCGTCCAGGCGGGCCTGCTCCATCTTGCTGGCTGCGGCTTCGGCATTCGACGACACCGCCGGTGGTGCTGGCCGTTGTTGCTGCTGTGCCGATGCCGAAGGGCCGAAGCCCAGGAAAAGAATGCCTGCAAGACCGAGAGCACTCGCGACAGCTGCACGACAACGTGCCGGGCGCTGCCATTCCCAACTCGAAAACCAAGCCATTGGACCCCCGTGCGCAGCCCTGTGAGCCCGCGGTCAGCGGACCATCGACGTCGCGAGAGTGCGCGCCGTTCAGGCCTCGGGGGGAAAGTCTAGGAGCGGCCTCCTGCCGCGCCTATTCGCAATACGGTCTAGCGCAAATGGACTACGCGGGCACCGCGTCGACGTTCGCACGGTCCCAGTGCCGGTGCTTGGCGATGGCCGCGATGAAATCGTTCGCCACCTGCATCGCCGCCGTCGTGTCGCCGAGGTTGGTGACCGGCGTGGCCGCCACCACCACGCCCGCCGGCACATCGGCCGGCGGTGTGTCCGCCGCGATACCGAGCGTAGACAGCAGCCGCACGCCCTCGCCCACCGTGCAGATCGCCTTGCAGTGCTTGTAGGCCTCGAGCACGAAGTGCACCGCATCGCCGATGCCCGACATCGCGGCGGCGCTTTCGCTGCCGGCCGGCACGAGCACGGCGTCGAACATCACCGAGGGCGTGTTGGCGAAGGTCATGTCGACGTCGATCTGGCGCTTCGATGCGCTGGCGACGGTGCCCAGCTTCGGGCCCACGGTCTTGCATTGCGCACCGGCCTGTTCGAGCGCATCGCGGATCGGCTTCAGCGAAGCCGAATCGACACCGTCGGCCACGAGGATCGCGACCTTGCGCGTGCGGATGGAGCCGTCGCCCGTGTCGACCATGCGCAGCGCCGGCGACTCGTCGATGGGCAACGATATGCGGTGGTCGCGAAAACCCGCGCGGCCCGCCGCCGCCTTGGCATCGGGCTGGCCGATGCCCAGCGGCTCGGCCACGCGGCGCGCCAGCTTCTCGTCCACGTGCGCGAGGTTGTCGACCATGCGCTGGCGAATGGCCGGTACGTCGAGCTTCGACAGCTCGAAGCGGAAGGCCGCGATGATGTGCTCCTTCTCGGCCGCGCTCTGGCTGTTGAAGAACAGGCGCGCCTGCGTGAAGTGATCGTCGAACGACGGGCTGCGGCGGCGCACCTTGGGCGACTCGATCTCTTCCGGAAACGACTGAAAGCCGTGGCTGCCGCCGTCCACGCGGAACTCCGTGCCGCTGCCCAGCGTGTTGGGCTCGTAGGCCGCCTGGCCGCGCGCGATGGTCTGCCTGTGCATGCCGTCGCGCTGGAAGTTGTGGAACGGGCACACGCTCTTGTTGATCGGCAGTTCGTGGAAGTTGGCGCCGCCCAGGCGCGAGATCTGCGTGTCGGTGTACGAGAAGAGGCGGCCCTGCAGCAGCGGGTCGTTGCTGAAGTCGATGCCGGGCACCACGTGGCCCGGATGGAAAGCCACCTGCTCGGTCTCGGCGAAGAAGTTGTCGGGGTTGCGGTTGAGCACCAGCCGGCCGATCTTCTGCACCGGCACCATCTCTTCTGGAATCAGCTTGGTGGGGTCGAGCAGGTCGAAGCCGAGCGAGTGCTCCTTGTCCTGCGCGATCATCTGCACGCCGAGCTCCCACTCGGGGAAGTCGCCGTTCTCGATGGCTTCCCACAGGTCGCGCCGATGGAAGTCCGGGTCCTTGCCGGCGATCTTCTGCGCCTCGTCCCACGCGAGGCCGTGGATGCCGAGCTTGGGCTTCCAGTGGAACTTCACGAAGTGGCTCTCGCCGCGGCTGTTGACGAAGCGAAAGGTGTGCACGCCGAAGCCTTCCATCATGCGCAGGCTGCGCGGAATGGCGCGGTCGCTCATGGCCCACATCAGCATGTGGGTGCTCTCGGGCATCAGCGAGGCGAAGTCCCAGAAGGTGTCGTGCGCGCTCGCGGCCTGCGGCATCTCGTGGTGCGGCTCGGGCTTGACGGCGTGGATGAGGTCGGGGAACTTGATCGCGTCCTGGATGAAGAACACCGGGATGTTGTTGCCCACGAGGTCGTAGTTGCCCTCGCGCGTGTAGAACTTGACGGCGAAGCCGCGCACGTCGCGCACCGTGTCGGCCGAGCCGCGCGAGCCGGCCACGGTCGAGAAGCGCACGAAGACGGGCGTCTTCACGTCGGGGTCCTGCAGGAAGTCGGCGCAGGTGAACTGCGACATCGACTTGTAGACCTGGAAGTAGCCGTGCGCCGCCGAGCCGCGCGCGTGCACGGCGCGCTCCGGGATGCGCTCGTGGTCGAAGTGCGTGATCTTCTCGCGCAGGATGAAGTCTTCCAGCAGCGTCGGACCGCGCACGCCCGCTTTCAGCGAGTTGTGGTTGTCCGGTATCTGCAGGCCCTGGTTGGTGGTCAGCGTCGTCGGGTGCTCGACGGTGAAACCTTCGAGCTGCAGCTGCTTGGCGCTGCTGCCGTCGCCCGCCTTGGCGGCGCTGGCGCGGCGGCCTGCGACCGCCTTGTTCTGCGGCGTCATCGTGGATCTGCTGGAGTCTTTCATGGGGTGGGCGTTCAGCCCGTTTCGTTGTTGTCGAGGAACATGTCGAGCACGTTGACCAGGGCGATCAGGCAGATGCTGCCCGCCGCGGCGGCGACGGTCCACAACAGGATTTCAGCGCCCCAGGTGCCGATGAACGAGTCGAAAAGCGATGAGACCATGGATCACTCCGGGGCTGAAAGCGAGATGCAAGGTTATGTTTCGCGGCGCCCGGACCCCGTAGTGGCCGCCCTTCCACCGCTGTGGGAGAAGGCACGCGGACGAGGTAGGAGCGGGCCGACAGCACCTCCTGCCCGCCTACGAAGCTTCGCGCGCCCTGGCCGTGGGATCGGAGAGCGCCGTCGCATAGCATGGGTCCAACACAGGGAAAGAAAAGAACCATGCTGATCAGAATCGGTTTCGACATCGAACTCGGCGTCACCGCCCCGACGGCCGTGATCTACATGCTCCAGGTGCATCCCTCGCGCGCCCGGGACCTGCAAGGGGAGGAGAACATCACCCTCAGCCCGCCACTGGCCACCGACCACTACCTGGACGGATTCGGCAACCGCTGCGCGCGCGTGCACGTCCCCCCGGGAGTGAAGAGCGTGCGCCTGCGCAACCGCGCGGTGATCTACGACACCGGCTGGCCCGACCCGGTGGACTTCGGCGCCGTCGGGCACATGGCGGCCGACCTGCCGGTGGACACGCTGCCCTTCGTGCTGCCGAGCCGCTATTGCGAGGTCGACAGCGAACTGCTGGAGTTCGCCTGGGCCAACTTCTCGAACGTGGCGCCAGGCTGGCCGCGCGTGCAGGCGATCTGCGACTTCGTGCACCGGCACCTGCGCTTCGACTACGGGAAGGCGCGGGCCACGCGCACCGCCACGGAAGGCTTTCGCGAAGGCACGGGCGTGTGCCGCGACTTCGCGCACCTCGCGATCACCCTGTGCCGCTGCATGAACATTCCGGCGCGCTACGTGACGGGCTATCTCGGCGACATCGGCATTCCGCCGGTGCCCTCCCCGATGGACTTCAGCGCATGGTTCGAGGTGTACCTGGGCAACCGCTGGCACACCTTCGACGCGCGCCACAACACGCCGCGCATCGGCCGCGTGGTGATCGCGCGCGGACGCGACGCAGCGGACGTGCCGATCACGATGGTGTTCGGCGCGAACACGCTGGATCGCTTTGAAGTGACGACAGAGGAAGTGCTCACCTGACTCCCGGCCCCGGCGGCGGCGCTGCATCGCAACACGCCGCAACACGGTGAAATCTGCCGGCAACACCTCGCCCCGACGCTCGCGGCTCCATCCATGATCGAGGAGCAAAAGTGTCGATTTCCGACTTGGCGTCGAAGAACAACCATAAGTACACACCGGCCGAGCCACCGCACTGCCACCACCTGGCCGACGACCTTCCGCTGATGGCGGCGCAGCTCGGCCTGCAGCGGCGCAAGGCGCTGGCATGGCTGGGATCGGCGGCCGCGGCCGGCCCGGCGATGCTGCTGGCCGGCTGCGGCGGCGGGGGCGGTTCCGACAGCGGCAGCACCGCCAGCCTCGCGGGGCTGGTGGCCGCATCGGGCACGACTGCCACGACCACGTCGGGCACCACGACGAGCGGCAGCAGCACCAGCAGTTCCAGTTCGGGCAGCACGAGCACCACCACGAGCAGCAGCTGCACCGCCCTGCCCGGCGAGACCGCGGGGCCCTACCCCGCCGACGGCACCAACACGTCTTCGGGCTCGACCTCCGACATCCTCACCGCCAGCGGCATCGTGCGCAGCGACATCCGCAGTAGCTTCATCAGCACCACCACGCAAGCGGCCGGCGTGCAGATGACGCTAACGCTCACGCTGGCGAACACCTCCTCGAGCTGCGCGCCGCTGTCGGGCTACGCCATCTACCTGTGGCACTGCGACCGCGACGGCAACTACTCGCTGTACTCGGCGCCCGCCGAGAGTTACCTGCGCGGCGTGCAGGTGACCGACAGCAACGGCCAGGTGACCTTCACGACCATCTTCCCCGCCTGCTATTCGGGACGCTGGCCGCACATCCATTTCGAGGTGTTCCAGAGCCTGTCGACCGCCACCACAGGCAGGAACTCCGTCCTCACCTCGCAGCTCGCGATGCCGAGCGCGGTGTGCAGCGCGGTCTACCCCTACGCCACCGGCTATACCAACAGCGTGGCGAACTTCGCGGCCATCTCGCTCTCGACCGACAACGTGTTCGGCGACAACACGGCGGCGCAGATCGCGGCGATGACGCCTTCGATGAGCGGCAGCGTGAGCGTGGGCTACACCGCGGCGGCGACGATCGGCATCGCGCGCTGAACAAGACCAACGCCGGCTAGCGCGGCATGGCCACCTTGCGCAGGCAGCCCATGAGCAGTTCGCTCGCGGGCGTCTGCGCGCGGCCGCGCAGCGTGATGATGCCCACCGGCGGCAGCTCGATCGGCACCCTGATCTTCAGGATGCGCAGCTGCCCCTGCCGCTCGAAATGCCGGGCCACGCCGCGCGCCAGGAAGCCCACGGCCGGGCGCTCGTGCATGACCGAGAGCGTGACCAGGAAGGACGCGGTCTCGACGATGTCCGCCGGCGGCACGAGGCGATGTCGGTAGAACATCTGCGCGAGCTTGGAGCGCGACGAGGCCCAGGGCGGAGGCACCACCCAGGGCACCTCGGCCAGCATCGTCCAGTCGATCTTCGGCGCGGCCGCCAGCGGGTGGACGGGGCTCACCACGATGCACATCGGCTCGGGGTAGAGCGCCTCGGTCTCCAGGTCCGGCGAGGCATAGCCGGGTTCGAGGCGCCCGACGATCAGGTCGAGCTCGCCCACGCGCAGGCGCGGCAGCAGGCGCGTGAGGTCGCCCTCTTCCACCATCACGGTGGTGAGCGCCGATTGCTCCTTGAGCTTCTGGATGGCCTGCACCAGCAGGCTGGGCGTGGCCACCACCATCGCGCCCACGCTGGTGCGGCCGGCGCCGCCGCTGGCCACGGCGCTGAGCTCGTCGCGCGTGCGCTGGTAGTCGGCCAGCACCGAGCGCGCGAAGCGCACCACGGTGGCGCCGTAGGCCGTGGGCTCGGTGCCGCGCGTGGAGCGCACGAAGAGCTGCAGGTCGAACATGCGCTCTATCTCCGCCAGCATCTTCGACACCGCGGGCTGCGTGATCGAGAGGAATTCCGACACCCGCCCCAGGTGGCGGAACTCGTCGAGCGCCACCAGCAGTTGCAGGTGGCGCAGCTTGAGGTTGGAGCGAAGGGCGCGGTCGATCTGGCTCATGGCATCGTTGAGCGGCTGCCTGCCTCTTCATAACCTGAAGCTCATGAAGAGAGTCCGCTATTTCATTGGATGGCAATGATTGTCTCCGGAAGAATCCGCACTGCCGACCGAACAACAGATTCCCGGAGACAACGATGAAATCCCTTCCTTCCGAGGCACGGCGCCAGCTCGTGCTCGGCGGCCTTGGCGCCGCCGCCCTCGCGGCCGCACCCTCGCGCGTTCTCGCCGCCGCCAACTATCCCGAACGCCCCATCGCCTTCATCTGCCCCTGGCCCGCCGGCGGCACGGCCGACCGCTCGATGCGCACCATCTGCCAGATCGCATCGCGCGAGCTGGGCCAGCCGGTGGTGTTGGAGAACCGCGCGGGCGCCTCGGGAATGATCGGCACCAAGGCGCTGGCCTCGGCCCGGCCCGACGGCTACACCATCGGCCAGGTGCCGATCTCGGTGACGCGCTTCGCGCAGATCGGCACCGTGCAGCTCGACCCGCTGAAAGACCTGACGTATCTCGCGCGCACCTCGGGCCAGACCTTCGGCATCGCCGTGCCCGCGAGCTCGCCGTTCAGGACGCTGCAGGAAATGGTCGCGCAGGCCAAGGCGAAGCCCGGCGTGCTGACCTACGCGCATGCCGGCATCGGCGGTGCCACGCACGTGGGCATGGAGCAGTTCGCGCAGGCCGCGGGCGTGAAGTTCAACGCCATCGCCTACAAGGGCGGCTCGGCCGCGCTGCAGGACGTGCTGGGCGAGCAGGTCGACATGCTGGCCGACAGCAGCTCGTGGGCGCCGCATGTGGAAAGCGGCAAGCTGCGTCTGCTGGCCACCTGGGGCGAGACGCGCACGCCGCGCTTCAAGGACACGCCCACGCTCAAGGAGCTGGGCTACGACGTGGTGGTCGAGGCGCCGAACGGCATCGGCGCGCCCAAGGGCCTGCCGCCGGCCATCGAGAAGCGCCTGCGCGACGCCTTCCGCGTGGCCGTCAACAGCGATGACTTCCGCAAGGTGGCCGAGAGCATCGACGCGCCCGTCATGTACCAGGACGGACCCGACTATCAGAAGTACGTGCAGGCCGTGTACCGGCAGGAGACGGACCTGATCCGCAAGCTCAACCTCAAGGAGCTGATGGCCAAGGGCTGAAGCCCCTGACCTCTTCGCCTTTCTTCCGCGCCCTTCCATGAACGACAGCCCCCTTCTCCGCCTGCACCCGCACGACAACGTGCTGGTCGCCAGGACCGCCATCGCCCTCGGCGAGACCATTGCCGAGTTCGGCGTGCGCGCCAGGGCGCAGATTCCGGCGGGCCACAAGATCGCGTCGCGCGCCATCGCGGCCGGCGAGGAGGTGAAGAAATACGACACCGTGATCGGCGTGGCCTCGCGCGACATCCAGCCCGGCGACTACGTGCACAGCCACAACATCACGCTGGTGGACTCGTACCGCGACCCGGCCTTCTGCCAGGACGCTCGGCCAGTGGACTTCGTGCCCGAGGCCGAGCGCGCCACCTTCATGGGCTTCGTGCGCGAGGACGGCAGCGTGGGCACGCGCAACTTCATCGGCATCCTGTCGTCGGTGAACTGCTCGGCCACGGTCATCAAGCGCATCGCCGCGCACTTCACGCCCGAACGGCTGGCCGCCTTTCCGAACGTGGACGGCGTGGCCGCCTTCGCGCAGAGCAGCGGCTGCGGGATGTCGTCGCCCAGCGAGCACTTCGACCTGCTGCGCCGCACCCTCGCGGGCTATGCGCGCCACCCGAACCTGGCGGGCGTTCTGATCGTGGGCCTGGGCTGCGAGCGCAACCAGGTCGACGCGCTGGTCGATTCGCAGGGCCTGGAACGCGGCCGGCTGATGCGCACGATGGTGATGCAGGACGTTGGCGGCACGCGCGCCACCGTCGAGGCCGGCATTCGCGCGATCGAGGAGATGCTGCCCGAGGCCAATGCCGCGCGGCGCACGCCGGTGGGGGCCAACCACCTGAAGATCGGGCTGGAGTGCGGCGGCTCCGACGGCTTCTCGGCGATCAGCGCCAACCCCGCGCTGGGGGCGGCGATGGACATCCTGGTGCGCCACGGCGGCACGGCCATCCTGTCGGAAACGCCCGAGATCCACGGCGTGGAGTTCATGCTCACGCGCCGCGCCGCCACGCCCGAGGTCGGGCAGAAGCTGCTCGACCGGCTGGCCTGGTGGGAGCGCTACGCGGCGGGCCAGAACGCGCAGTTCAACGGCGTGGTCGGCCACGGCAACCAGGCCGGCGGGCTGGCCAACATCTTCGAGAAGTCGCTGGGCTCCGCGATGAAGGGCGGCACCACGCCGCTGCGCGCGGTGTACGAATATGCCGAGCCCATCGACGAGCCGGGCTTCGTCTTCATGGACTCGCCGGGCTACGACCCGGTGGCCGTCACCGGCCAGATCGCCAGCGGCGCGCAGCTCATCTGCTTCACCACCGGGCGCGGCTCGATGTTCGGCAGCAAGCCCGCGCCGACCATCAAGCTCGCGAGCAACACGCCGATGTTCCGCCGCCTCGAGGAGGACATGGACATCAACTGCGGCAGCGTGATCGACGGCGAGCTGACTGTTGCCGAGCTGGGCCAGCTGATCTTCGAGCAGATCCTGCGCCATGCCTCCGGCGAGGCGACCAAGAGCGAAGTGCTGGGGCTGGGCGACCACGAGTTCGTGCCCTGGCACCTGGGCATCGTGAGCTGACTTCCTTCCTCCTTCCTTCTCTCTCCAGTACATGCCTCTGACACTTTCGCGGCCCGAGCTGATGCGCTCGGCCAACTTCATCGCCGGAGAGTGGCTGCGCGCCGCGCCCGGCCGCACGCTGGACGTGACCGACCCGGCCACCGGCGCACTCGTTGCGCAAGTGCCTGATTCGAATGCGGCCGACGCGTGCTCGGCCGTCGATGCGGCTCATGCCGCGTTTCCTTCATGGCGCAAGGTTCCGGCGAAGCAGCGCGCGCAGATCCTCAAGCGCTGGAACGATTTCGTGCTCGCGCACCAGGAAGACCTGGGCCGGCTCATCTCGCGCGAGCAGGGCAAGCCGCTGGCCGAGGGCCGCGGCGAGGTCGCCTACGCGGCCAGCTACATCGAATGGTTCGCCGAAGAAGCGACGCGCGCCAATGGCGACATCATTCCGGCGCCGGTGACGGGCCGGCGCATGCTCGCGCTGAAGGAGCCCGTGGGCGTGGTCGCCGCGATCACGCCGTGGAACTTCCCGGCCGCGATGATCGCGCGCAAGATCGCTCCGGCACTTGCCGCAGGTTGCACCGTGGTGTGCAAGCCAGCGGAAGACACGCCGCTGACCTCGCTGGCGCTCGTGGCATTGGCAGCCGAAGCCGGCGTGCCGCCGGGCGTGCTCAACATCGTGACCGCCTCGCGCGAGCGCACGCCCGAGGTGGTCGATGCCTGGCTCGACGATGCGCGCGTTCGCAAGATCACCTTCACCGGCTCGACGCCCGTGGGCAAGCACCTCGCACGCCGCTCGGCCGATACGCTGAAGAAGCTGTCGCTGGAACTCGGCGGCAATGCGCCCTTCATCGTGTTCGACGACGCCGACCTCGACGCCGCAGTCGAAGGCCTGATGGCCGCCAAGTTCCGCAACGGCGGGCAGACCTGCGTGTGCCCGAACCGCGTGTTCGTGCACGAGTCGGTACACGATCGCTTTGCCGAACTGCTGGTGGCGCGCGTGGCGGCGCTGCGCGTCGGGCCGGCCAGCGACGAAGCCTCGCAGATCGGCCCGATGATCAATGCGCGCGCGGTGGACAAGATCGATCGCCATGTGCAGGACGCGGTCGCGCGCGGCGCGCGCATCCTCACCGGCGGCACGCGGCTGCCGGCACTGGGCGCCAACTACTTCGCGCCCACCGTGCTGGCCGATGCCGACTCGACCATGGCCTGTGCCTGCGAGGAAACCTTCGGCCCTGTCGCGCCGCTCACGCGCTTCACCAGCGAAGCCGAGGTCATTGCCCAGGCCAACGACACGCCCTTCGGCCTCGCGGCCTACTTCTATTCGACGGACGCGCGGCGCATCTGGCGCGTGGCCGACGCGCTGGAGAGCGGCATCGTCGGCATCAACGAAGGCGCGCTCGCAGCGGAGGCCGCGCCCTTCGGCGGCGTGAAGGACTCGGGCTACGGCCGCGAAGGCTCGGTGCACGGCCTGGACGACTACATGCACACCAAGTACGTGTGCCAGGGCCAGCTCGACTGAGTTCCCGGCATTCCCATTTCATCGACGGACAAGCCCCATGCCCGCAACAAACCCCTTCAAGTCCGCGCTCGCCGCGCGCCAGCCCCAGGTCGGCCTCTGGCTCTCGATGGCCGATCCGTACATGGCCGAGGTCAGCGCGACCGCCGGCTTCGACTGGCTGCTGATCGACGGCGAGCACGCGCCCAACGACCTGCGCTCCACGCTGGCCGCTCTGCAGGCGGTGGCGCCGCACCGTGCCCAGCCCGTGGTGCGCGCGGTGCAGGGCGATACCGCGCTCATCAAGCAGCTGCTGGACATCGGCGCGAAGAACCTGCTGGTGCCCATGGTCGACACCGCCGAGCAGGCGCGCGCGCTGGTGTCGGCCACGCGCTATCCGCCGCTGGGCATTCGCGGCGTGGGCAGCGCGGTCGGACGCGCGTCGCAGTGGAGCGCGCGCACCGACTATCTCGATGTGGCCGACGGCGAGGTCTGCCTGCTGGTGCAGGCCGAGACGGTGACGGCCCTGTCGAACCTCGAACAGATCTGCGCGGTAGACGGCGTGAACGGCGTCTTCATCGGTCCGGCCGATCTCGCGGCCTCGATGGGCCATCGTGGCAGGCCCGGCCATCCCGAGGTGCAGGCTGCCATCGAGGCCGCGATGCGGACCATCGTGGCTTCGGGCAAGGCGGCCGGCACGCTCACTTCCGATCCGAAACTGGCGCGGCGCTATCTGGAGCTGGGCTGTACCTTCGTGGCAGTGGGCGTGGACGTGCTGCTGTACGCGGGCGCGGCGCGCAAGCTGGCGGCCGAATTTCTCGGCGCGCCCTCGGCTGCCGCAGTGCCGCCCGAATCGCGCGGCGCCTACTGAGCGGCCGCCCTACTTCTGCTGTTGCTCGTAGCCGAGCAGCTTCATCGCGGCCGTCAGGCTCTTGCGGCTGCGCTCCATGGCGGCCCAGGGCTTGTTGCCGATTTCGAAGCGCTCGGCCGCATTGGCGACGGTCCATTGCGCGGCACTGGTCAAGGCCGGCAATTCGTCCCACGCGAGCGGCACCGACACGCCCAGCCCCGGGCGCGAACGCGCCGACCATGCACTGACGGTGGTTGCGCCGAAGCCGTTGCGCAGATAGTCCACGAACACCTTGCCCACGCGGTTGCGTGGGCCGCTCTTCGCCACGAAGCGCGACGGAATGGTCTCGGCCAGGTGCGCCACCACGGCCTGCGAAAAGCCCTTGACGGTGTCCCAGTCGTACTGCCGCCGCAGCGGCACCACCACGTGCAACCCCTTGCCGCCGCTGGTCTTGAGGAAGCACGGCAGGCCCAGTTCGTCGAGCAGCGTGCGCACCAGCGTCGCGGCCTCCTGGATCTGCGGCCATGCGACGCCCTCGCCGGGGTCGAGGTCGAAGGTCATGCGGTCGGGCTTGCCGATGGCACGCGAGGTGGCGTTCCAGGTGTGCAGCTCGATGACGTTCATCTGCGCGGCGCCGAGCAGGGCCTGCTTCGTGTCGATCTGCAGCAGCGGCTCGTGGCCCGGATCGAGCGCGGGATCGAGCAGGCGCACGCCGGGGATCTCGCTGTTCTGCAGGTGCTTCTGGAAGAACAGCTCGCCGCCCACGCCCTCGGGCGCGCGCACCAGCGACACCGGCCGCCCGCGCAGGTGCGGCAGCATGAGTTTCGCAACGCTGTCGTAATAGGCCGCGAGCGTGCCCTTGGTGATGCCGCTGTGCTTGTCGATCACGCGGTCGGCGTGGGTGATCTTCGGGATCATGGGTGTCTTTGCTTCCTGGTTCTTCGGCTTCGGTGCGGCCTCGATCTCCCTGATCCGCTGCGGCCGCTCGCGCCGGATGTCGCGCGCGGGCTTGTCGGCGCGCAGTCCCTGGAACACGGCCTGGCGCACGCGGTCTTCGCGCGTCCATTCGCCGAACGAGATTTCGGCCACGAGCGTGGGCTTGACCCATTGCGCCCTGACGCCGCGCGGCGCGGGCTCGAAGGGGCAGACGTCGGTGGCCAACTTGTCGAGGCGAGCCTTGACGTCGGCGAGGCGGCCCGCGTCGAAGCCGGTGCCCACGTTGCCGCAGTAGCGCAGCCGGCCGGTGGCCTCGTCGTGCACGCCCAGCAGCAAGGCGCCGAAGCCGGTGCGCGAGCCCTTCGGCGCGGTGAAGCCGCCGATCACGAATTCCTGCCGCTGCTGGTTCTTGAGCTTGATCCAGTCGGGCGAGCGGCGCGACACGTACGGCGATCCCTTGCGCTTGCCGACGATGCCCTCGAAGCCGATGTGCGCCGACGACGCGAGCAGGTCGCGCGGCGAAGCGTCGAAGGCCTCGCTCAGGCGCAGCGGCACGGGCGGCTTTCGGCCGAGCAGCTTCGCGAGCCGGGCACGGCGCTCCTCGACCGGCATGTCGCGCAGGTCTTCGCCATCGAGGAAGGGCGCGTCGAACAGCCAGTAGACGATGGACGAGGTCTTGCCGCGATCGAAGGCGTTCTGCAGCGCCTGGAAGTCGGGCGCACCGTTCTCGCCTTCGACGGTGATCTCGCCGTCGAGCCACGCGCTGGCCGTGGGCAGTTTCGCCAGCGCCTTCTCGAGCGCGGGCAGCTTCGCGGTCCAGTCGTGGCCGTTGCGGGTGAAGCAGCGGACCTTGCCCTTGTCGATGCGCGCCAGCAGGCGGTAGCCGTCGAACTTGAGCTCGTAGAGCCAGTCGCCGGGCGATGAAGGCGGCGAGGCCGCGAGCGTGGCGAGCTGGGGCTGGAAGGTGGCCGGCAGCGGGGCTTTCTTCGCGGTCTTTTTCTCGGCAATGCCTGCAAGCTTTTTTGCGGACGCCTTGCTGGCGACTTTCTTCGGCGGCTGGTCCACCTCGTCCACGCCGCGCCCGGTGATCACGCTCGCCGGCCGTTCTTCGACCACGTCGTACTCATCGATCGCCCGTGCCTCGCCGTCGCGTTCCTTGATGAGCAGCCAGGGCTCATGCTTGTCGTCGCCCTTGCCGTGCATGCGCACCAGCGTCCAGTGGCCGTGCAGCTTCTCGCCGCGCAGTTCGAACTTGAGCTTGCCGGCCGCGAGCGACTTGCGCGCGTCGCCTTCGGGCAGCCAGTCGCCGCGGTCCCAGACGATCACTGTGCCCGCACCGTACTGCTTCGGCGGAATGGTCCCCTCGAAATCCGCGTACGAGATCGGGTGGTCCTCGACGTGCACGGCCATGCGCTTCACGGACGGGTCGAGGCACGGCCCCTTCGGCACGGCCCAGCTCTTGAGCGTGCCGTCGAGTTCGAGCCGGAAGTCGTAGTGCAGGTGGCTCGCGTGGTGCTTCTGGATCACGAAGGACAGCACGCCCTTGCCCGGCCGGCCACCGGCCTTGGGCTCCGGCGTGCGCGAGAAGTCGCGCTTGCCGTGGTAGCGCGCCAGGGCCTTGCGCGCGGTCGATGCGGTGGCGCCCATCGCGGCCGGCCTCACTCAGGCGGCGCGGCGATGGCGGGCGGGGGCCTTGCGCGCGGCTTTCGCGGCGGGCTTGCGCTTCTTCGCGGCGGCCTTGGGCGGCGGTTCCGGTTCTGCGTCCTCCTCTTCGTCCTTGGCGGGCTTGCCGCCACCCTTGCGCAGGCTGCGCTGCAGCAGCTCGGTCAGGTCGAGGATCTTGGCGCCGCGGCCTTCGTCGGTGCGCTGCTCTTCCTCGGGCTCGGGCTGCGTGACGGTCTCGGTCTGGCCGGCCTTCACCTTCTTGTCCACCAGCCGCATGATCTCGTCCTTGAACTCGTCCTTGAATTCGCCGGGGTCCCAGTCGGCGCTCATGTCGTCGACCAGCTGCGTGGCCATCTTGATCTCACGCTCGCTCAGGCCGGCCTTCTTCGCGTCTTCCGAAGGCAGCGGCAGGTCGGTCCATGGCCGGATGTCCGCGCCCCAGCGCAGCAGGTTGAGCACGAGGCCGGGGCCCACGGGCACCAGCACCGCGAGGTGCTGCTTGGTCTGGATCACGACGCGCGCCACGCCCACGCGCCCGCTGCGCTGAAGGGTTTCGCGCAGCAGCGCGTACACCTTCGCGCCGCGGTTGATCGGCGCCACGTAGTAGGGCCGCTCCAGGTACACGAAGGGAATGCCGTTGGCCGGCACGAAGGTCTCGATCTCGATGGTCTGCGTGGTCTTGGGATAGGCGGCCGCGATCTCCTTGTCGCTGAGTACCACGTACTCGCCGTCCTCGTACTCGATGCCTTTCACGATCTGCTCGCGCGCGATCTCCTTGCCGGTCTTCTTGTTGATGCGCTTGTAGCCGACCGGGTCCATGGTGCGCTTGTCGAGCCAGTCGAAGTCGATGCCGTGGTCGGTGGTGGCCGAGTACAGCGCGACCGGGATGTGGACGAGGCCGAAGCTGATGGCGCCCTTCCACAGGACGCGCGGCGCGGGAGCTTTTTTCGAGATGGACATGGACGCACTCCTTCAGGCTGGGAATGTGCGCCGCCCCTGCCCGGGCGGTGTAGGAGCGCGGCCCCAGGCGCCGTCAGGCCGCGCCGGCCACGGGTCCGAGCTGGCGCTCGCTCGGGCGCGCGAAGTAGAACCACTCGGCGCCCGGCAGCGCCACAGCATTCGGAAACACGATGAAGCCGTCGTCGGGCGCGCTCACCAGCGTGCCGTCGTGGCGCATGCCGATGGGCTCGCCGCGCAGCACTTCGTCGAAGGTGGCCCAGTCGCGCACGAAGCTGTCTTCCTCGTGCAGGCGGTCGGTCACGCTGGCCAGGCGCAGCAGTTTCGGCGGCTGCGCGGGCCCGCCCGACAGCCCTTCGGGCAGCGCCGCCATGCCCAGCAGCGCGAGCGTGCGGCGGATGGCGCGCCATGCCACTTCGGGCGCCTGCGGGTCCAGGTGCTGGCCGCACTCGAGCGTGACGCCGTAGCCGCCGCGGCTGCGGATGTATTCGTTGGTGCCGCGGCCGAAGTCGAGCGCGGCCTCGTCGGCCGGCACGCCGCCTGCGCGCTGCGCGAGGCCGGCGGCGTAGATGTCGAGCCAGCCTTCCACCACGATGGGCGTGCCGATGTGCAGCGCGAGTTGGCCTTCTTCGTACGCGCGTGCAAAGGGCTCCAGCGCGCCGGTGTTGTCGCGCGGGCCGATCATCGCGAAGGCCTCGCCCTCGCTCTGGAAGGAATGCAGGTCGAGCAGCACCTCGTGGCGCGCGATCAGCGGGGCCAGCACGTTGGTGATGCGGGCTTCGTAGTCGGCCGGCGCCTCGGTGGGGCGGAACAGGCGGTTGAGGTTGCGCTCGCCCTCGCGCTGCATGCGGCGCCGGGCCAATGGATTGGCGACGGGCACCAGCGTCAGCTCGCCGCGCCGCAGCTGCAGCGTGCCGGCATCGAACTCGGCCAGGATGCGCTCGATGCCCAGGGTGCCGGAAATTTCGTCGCCGTGCACGCCACCCATCACGAGCAGCCGGGGACCGGGGTTCAGCGAGGCGAAGGCGTGGATGCGCAGGCCGTCGGTGGCCACGCCGGCAAAAGGATCGGAGGACATCGGGGGATTATTGCGGAGGCCCTTCCATGCGCGCAAAGGCGCTACCCATTTCATAGCGCCTCATAGCGCCGAGCGGACACCTACAGGGGCTGCCTCGTATTTCCTACCGGCCCGGCGGCGGCGGCGACGCAGGCTCGTTCCTCATCGTAGGAGCCACGCATGACCCCCAGCAAGAGCAGCAAGCGCAAAACCCCGCCGGCCGATCCCCTGAAGGACGCCGGCGGCGGCAAGACCAAGGTGGAGCAAGGCGGCGAATCGGCGCCGCGCCTGCCGCACGAGCGCGACCAGTCGTCCGACAGCCAGCAGACACAGGACGGCCAGCCCCCCAGGGTGGGCCGCCAGGCCCAGGAAGACGTCGAGCGCGGACTGGTCGACACCGACCGCGCGCTGGAGGCCGACAGCGTCGAAGGCGGAGGGAAGGTCAGGCGCTGACGACGCCGGCCAGCTGCCTGCGCATGTCGGCGATGACGGCGCCGTAGTCCTTGGCGTTGAAGATCGCGCTGCCGGCCACGAAGGTGTCGGCGCCAGCCGAGGCCACGCGCGCGATGTTGTCGGCCTTGATGCCGCCGTCCACCTCGAGGCGGATGTCGCGCCCGCTCTGCTCGATGCGCTTGCGCGCGAGTTCGATCTTGCGCAGGGCCGAGTCGATGAAGCTCTGGCCGCCGAAGCCGGGGTTCACGCTCATGATCAGGATCAGGTCGATGTCATCGATCGCCCAGTCCAGCGCCTCCAGGCCCAGGCCCGGGTTGAACACCAGCCCCGCCTTGCAGCCGGCCGCCTTGATGGCCTGGATGCTGCGGTGCGTGTGAGGCGAGGCGTCGGGGTGGAAGCTGATGTAGTCGGCGCCCGCTTGCGCGAAAGAGGCCGCCAGGGCATCGACCGGCTGGATCATCAGGTGCACGTCGATGGGCACCGGTGCGCCGGCAGCGGTCTTGGCGTAGGGCTTGAGCGCCTGGCAGATCATCGGGCCGAAGGTCAGGTTCGGCACGTAATGGTTGTCCATCACGTCGAAGTGGATCCAGTCGGCGCCGGCCGCGATCACGTCGGTCAGTTCTTTGCCGAGGTGCGCGAAATCGGCGGACAGGATGGAGGGCGCGATGCGGAACGGGGTGCTCATAACCCTTGATTCTCGCAGCCGCCGCAAGTCCGACCAAAGGCCTCCGTTACCATGCGCCCATGCCGCACAGCCCCTTCAGCGTACAGGTCGAACCGCGCTTCCTGGCCGACCAGTCGTCCGCCAAGGACAACATCTACACCTTTTCCTACACGGTCACCGTCACCAACACAGGCTCGGTGGCCGCTCAGCTGATCGCCCGCCACTGGCTCATCAACGATGCCTCTGGCCATTCGCAGGAGGTCAAGGGCCTCGGCGTGATCGGGCAGCAGCCGCTGCTTGCGCCCGGCGAATCCTTCCGCTACACGAGCGGCTGCCGCCTGCAGGCGCCCAGCGGCACGATGCACGGCAGCTACTTCGTGGTGACCGAGGAAGGCGAGCGTTTCGACGTGCCCATTCCGATGTTCGTGCTCGAAGCCGACATCGGCGGCGCCCCCGTCTCGCGCGTGCTGCACTAGGTAACCTCTTGCGCCGCGGCGTTCTCCGGCGATCAAATCGCCGGATGGACAGAAAACGCCTTTGTCCTGCACGCCATGGACTCGACCATGCGTTACAACCCCGCAGCGGCGCCTTCCTCGGCGCCGCAGAGCTTTTTCCTTCTTCTGGATGAATTTGACTAGCTTCCTCAACGATCTGCTGGGCTTCTGGTCCGAATGGGTGCGCCCCTCGGCGGGCCTGCCCACCGTGCTGTGGTCGCTGCTGCTGGCGGTGGCGGCGGCTTCCGGCCACCTTGTGCAACGCTACCTGGGGCTGCCCAAGGTGATCGGCTACTCGCTGGTCGGCGCAGTGGTGGGCTTCGCCGGCTTCGAAGGCGCGATCTGGCCCCTGCGCGGCATCAGCCTCTTCCTGCTCGAACTCGGCGTGGCCGTGGTGCTGTTCGAGGCCGGCGGTCGGCTGCCGCTGCGCTGGTTCCGCCACAACCCGATGGTGCTGGTGCAGAGCCTGCTCGAAGCCACGCTGACCTACTTCGGCGTGTACTGGGTGCTGACGCTGCTGGGCCTGCCCGAGCCGGTGGCCAACCCGATCGCGCTGATGGCCATCGTCGCCTCGCCCGCGGTGCTCAGCCGCGTGATCATCGACACCCGCGCCGCCGGCCCCGTGACCGAGCGCGCGATGACGCTGGCCACGCTCAACACCTTCTATGCGCTGGCGCTGGGCTATGCGCAGGCCGGGCTGATCGAGCGCGCGCCGCAGACGATGCTGCAGAAGCTCTATCCGGTGGCGGTGGTGCTGGGCCTCTCGTTCGTGGTCGGCGGGATCATGGCGCTGGCGCTGCGCTCGGCGCTGCGGGTGATGAGCCCGTCGAGCGAGAACACGTCGATCCTGCTGCTGGCGATCATCGCGGCGGGCGCCGCGCTCACCGCGCACATCGGCGGCTCGGCGCCGCTGGCGGCCCTGATCGGCGGCGTGCTGCTGAAGACGCTCAACCCCAAGCCGTGGGCTTGGCAGCGGCAGCTGGGCACGGCCGCCTCGCTGCTCACCATGCTGATGTTCGTGCTGGTGTCGATCGTGGCGGCGCAGGCCGACTGGACGTTGCCGGTGGCCAGCGTGGTGGTGGCCGTGATCGGCGTGCGCCTGCTGGCCAAGATCTCGGGCGTGGCCATTGCCAACCCGGGCAGCGGCGCAAGCTGGAAGCAGGCCTTCTGGGTCGGCTGCGCGATGTCGCCGCTGTCGTCGATCGCACTGCTCATCGCCTCCAACTTCGCCACCGCCTCGCCCCTGCTGGGCACGATGATCACGCAGGTGGCCCTGCCCTCGATCCTGTTGATGGAGGTGGTGGGCGCGGTGCTCGCCACGGTGGCCATCCACGCGGTGGGCGAGAGTTCGGTGCCCTGGGCGCCCCAGGCCTTCAGCATCACGGAGGACACCCAGCGATGAGCGCCGCAGCCAACAACACCCCCGTCGACCCGGACAGCGACGACGTCCGCTCGGCGCCGCTGCCATCGGACCCCGAGAGCCGCGCGGTCAAGCTCGAACCCTTCAACAAGTCGGAGGCGCTGTCGCTCGGCGTGGAGCTGGAACTGCAGCTCGTGAACACGCACGACTACGACCTTGCCCCGTACGCCGAGGACATGCTGCGGCTGATGGCGCAGACCCCGCTGCCCGGCAGCGTGGTGCCCGAGATGACGTCGAGCATGATCGAGATCTCGACCGACATCTGCCACTCGGCGCAGGACGTGATCACGCAGCTGTCGCCGATTCGCGAGGCGCTCATCAAGAACGCCGACAAGCTCAACATCGCCGTGGTCGGCGGCGGCACGCACGCGTTCCAGCAATGGCACGAGCGGCGCATCTACGACAAGCCGCGCTTTCGCGAACTGTCGGAGCTGTACGGCTACCTGAGCAAGCAGTTCACCATCTTCGGCCAGCACGTGCACATCGGCTGCCCCGACGCCGACGCGGCGTTGTTGATGCTGCACCGCATGTCGCGCTACATCCCGCACTTCATCGCGCTGTCGGCGTCTTCGCCCTTCGTGCAGGGGCAGGACACGCAGTTCGACTCGGCGCGGCTGAACTCGGTGTTCGCGTTCCCGCTGTCGGGCCGCGCGCCTTTCACCACCAGCTGGAAGGAGTTCGAGGCCTACTTCGAGCGCATGACCCGCACCGGCGTCGTGCGCAGCATGAAGGACTTCTACTGGGACATCCGCCCCAAGCCCGAGTTCGGCACCATCGAGATCCGCGTGTTCGACACGCCGCTCACGGTGGAGCGCGCCGCAGCGCTCGCGGGCTACGTGCAGTCGCTGGCCGCATGGTTCCTGCAGGAGCAGCCCTTCGCGCCGACGGAGGACGACTACCTCGTCTACACCTACAACCGCTTCCAGGCCTGCCGCTTCGGCCTCGACGCGGTGTACGTCGACCCGGCCACCGGCCAGCACATGCCGCTGCGCGACCACATCCTGATGACGATGACGCAGCTCGAATGGCACAGCGAGGCGCTCAACGCCACGCAGGCGCTGGGCGAGCTGCGCACCAGCGTGGAGGCCAACCGCAACGATGCGCGGTGGCTGCGCGAGAAGCAGGGCAAGGAGCGGCTGCTGGCGGAGGTGGTGCGGCAGGCGGCGCTGCGGTTCAGGGGCGCGGCGGCCTGAGCGGCGGCCGCGCGGCCTTCAGCGCGGGATGTAGCCCTTGTCGAGGATGCGGCCGTCGACCGCGTCGATCACGAAGCGCGCACGCGCACCGAACGCCATCGCGTTGCTGTTGATCTCCCAACGCCCCGCGCCCTTGCCGAACCAGGGCTTGCGCAGCCGCGCCTGCACCGGCTCGACGAAGGCCCAGCCAGCCGCCGCGGCGGCGGCGCGCGCCACAGCGACGGCCTCTTTCTCGTCGATCATCGCGACCCCGGCGGCGGCAGCGCAGCGTTCGGCGGGATCGGCCCGTCGCTCACGCTGACCCAGAAGCTGGTGCCGCCCAGGATGATGGTGCCGATCGCCATGCCTTCGACCTGCATCTGCGAGACGGTCACATAGCCGAACTGGACCGGAAAGCGATAGGCCCCGAGCGCCTGCGCCAGCCCGTGCACGCGCAGCTGGCCGTAGCCCTCGGCCATCGCCTCTTCGAGGTAGCGCAGCAGCGCCGACTTGGAATAGGCATTCCATCGCAGCTGCGCGCGCAATTGCCGCAGCGGACCGGTGCGCGGCGCGAAGTAGCGGTGCACGAGTTCATGGAACAGCGTGATGCGCTGCTCTGTCAGGCTCTGGTTGCGCGCGACGGTGACGGCGCCGTACATGTCGGTGCCGCCGAGCGCGCCGCCAGCAATCGAGCGCGGGCGGCTCAGCTGCAGGCGGGGGCCGCCGGGCGGCGGCGGCAGGCCGACATCGGGCAGCGGCTCGATCCTGGGCATGCCGCGGGCCACCACCGGCTTGACCGCGCCGCGCAGCAGCAGGGCCTGGATCGTGGAGATGCCGAGCAGCATCACCGCCTTGGCGAAGTGCTTCGCGGCCTCGTCGAGATCGGCATCGGAGCTGGCGTTGACCGACTTCTGCGCGAAGTCGTAAAGCTCGCTGGCGCCCGAAAACACCGCCGTGCCGAGCGCGGCGAACCCCACCACGAGCAGGATCACGTCGACCACTTCGCCGACACCGAAGAAGTGCGAGCCGGCCCACACGACCAGCGTGGCGGCCACGATGGCCAGCGCGGCCGGCTCCAGCATGGCCTCGACGGTCTGGCGCGCCTCGCCGGGCAGCAGGGGCAGGGCCCTGCGCATCGCCTCGCCGACGCGCTCGGTCGTGGACATGGTGGCGGGTGACACGGAAACGGTTTCAGCCATGGTCGAGAACTTTCTATTTCAAGAAGATTTCGGCAGTGAAAGGCGGGCGCCACGGCGAATCTACTCGAACGCCGCCGCCGTGCCTGCAAGCCGGTGCCACGGCCACCGCTTATGCTCGCCGCATGGGTGAATTCGACCTGATCACACGCTACTTCAAGCGCCCCGCCGTGCGCTCCCCGCTCGGCGTGGGCGACGATTGCGCATTGCTCGCGCCGGCACCGGGCATGCAGCTCGCCGTGTCCTGCGACATGCTGGTCGAGGGCCGGCACTTTCTTTCGACCGTCGATCCGGTGCGGCTGGGCCACAAGGCACTGGCGGTGAACCTCAGCGACCTTGCGGCCTGCGGCGCGAAGCCGCTGGCCTTCACGCTCGCGCTGGCACTGCCGGGTGTCGACGAGCCCTGGCTCGAAGGCTTCTCGCGCGGCCTGTTCGCACTGGCCGACGCGCACGGCTGCGAGCTGGTGGGCGGCGACACCACGCGCGGGCCGCTCAACATCTGCATCACGGTGTTCGGGGAGGTGCCGGCCGGCGCGGCGCTGCTGCGTTCGGGCGCGCGTGCGAGCGACGACCTCTGGGTGAGCGGCACGCTGGGCGACGCGCGGCTGGCGCTCGAAGCCTTTCGCGGCACGGTCGCGCTGCCGGCCGAAGCCTTCGAGTCGGCCCGCGCGCGCATGGAGCAGCCCACGCCGCGCGTGGCGCTCGGGCTGGCGCTGCGCGGCATCGCCTCGTCGGCGGTGGACGTGAGCGACGGGTTGATCGGCGACCTGGGTCACATCCTCGCCTCGAGCGGTGTGGGTGCCACGCTCGATGCCGATGCGGCGACGGCCTTGATCGCTGTGGAGGCCCCCAGCCTGAGCACCGAGATCCTGCGCACCTGCGCGCTCTCGGGCGGCGACGACTACGAACTGGTTTTCACCGCTGCGCCGTCAGCGCGCGCCGCAGTCGAGCAAGCCGGAGAGGACAGCGCCACCTGCGTCACGCGCATCGGCCGCATCGAGGCCGATGCCGGCCTGCGCATCGTCGATGCAGCCGGCGCGCCGGTGTCACAGCGCTTCGGCTCCTTCGACCACTTCGTCTGAAGGCCTGAGCCGCGCGCGCGGCTCAGGAGCCTTGCACCATCGCCTGCATTTTTCGCTGTGCCGCGTTGATCGCAGCCGATTGCCCGTTCAGCTGCTGAAGCATCTTGTTGAGCTCGGCCTGCACGGCCGGGTCGGTCACGGTGACCGTGGTGCCCGAAACCTGGATCTTCGACTTGTTCTTTTCGAGGAAGTCGCCGATGGTCAGCGCGCTGTCGAACACCGTGTCGAGCGCGGGGAACACTTCCTTGAAGGTGCCGGCCGGCGCGGTCACGGTCTTGTCGAAGGCCTTGTCGTAGACCGGCTTCAGGTCGTCGGGCTGCTTGAGCTGCGCGTGCGCGGCATCGGCCTTGGCGGTCTGCTGGTCGAGCGCGGTGCGCAGGCCGTTGAGTCCGTCCTTCGCGGCCTTGAGGTCGTCGCGGCGCGAGGCCAGGTCGGCGATGGAACGTAGCGCGCCCTTGGCCATGATCTGCGTCATGGGCTGGCTCACCGACTTGTTCATGCCTTCGTTGAAATCCGTGATCACCGCGTAGTGCTTCGCATAGTCGCCGAAGGAGGCTTTCTCTTCCTCCGTGGGCACCGGCACGCGCAGGCCGGGCTTGTCGAGCACGCGGGTCTGCAGAAAGGCCGTGAAGGCCTTGCGCTGCTCGGCTTCCTTGTTGCCGCAGGCGACCAGTGCAAGGCTGAAGGCCATGAGGAGCGACAGGGCCCCGAGACGTTGAATGAAAGTTCTCATGGGCAGAGGCCCTCCCGTGTGTTGTGGTGGCAAAAATTATAGGGAGCGCCTCACGGCATCGATGAAGGCGCGCACCGGCGGGCGCCGACCTGGGAAGGCGTGGTCGCCTGACCCCTTTCCGGCCCGCTCACCAGCCGCGCCTCGCGACAGCGCGGTACGCGAGCCACACTGCGGCGGCCGGCGCAAGCGCGAAACCCGCGAACAGCCAGACGGCCGCCGATTGCGCGCCTTCGACACCGCCCGGCACGGTAAGCCCCGCCGCATTCGCCACCAGCCCGGCCACGGCCGCGCCCACGGCCATGCCGTAGAGCTGCACGGTGGTGATCGAAGCGGAGGCCAGGCCTTCATCGCCCTTGGGCGCCAGCGACATCACGCGCGTGATCAGGTGCGGCCAGCCGATGCCCACGCCGAGCCCCACGGCCGCCAGCGCGACGGCGATCAGCAGACCGGCACCGAAGAATTCCTGCGACGGCAGCAGCCACGCGAGTGCCAGCAGCCCCAGCGTGCAGATCACCGGGCCGGCGCGCAGCATGCGGTCGGCTCCCGCGCCACTGCGGCCCGAGGACAGCAGCGAACCCACGCTCCAGCCGCCCGCCATCGCGGCCGCGAGGTAACCCGCCATGAGCGGCGAATGGCCGTGCAGCAACTGCAGGAAGTACGGCACGAAGATCTCGGTTTCCGTGCCGATCAGCAGCAGCGCCACGCTCGCATAGATGGCGCCCAGCGGCGCGCTCATCGCATACGCGCCGCGCGGCAGCACGCGCACGGCGGCGCGGCTGTCGATGCGGGTGGCCGCGAAGCCGATGGCCAGGCCCAGTGCCAGGCCGGCGGCCTGCCAGAGCAGGTCGGCCCCCAAACCGCTGGCTGCGATCACCAGCACCGAAGCCGCGAGCAGGCCGATCTGCAGCGTCGGCACGCGCGGCGGCATGGCGGGCCGCGCGTACTTCACGCCCATCCCGGGCCGCAATTGCACGAGCACCAGCAATGCCTGCGCCGCCGCCACCGGCAGCAGGAACCAGAAGGCCCAGCGCCAATGCCCGGCCTGCGCGAACAGCCCGCCCACGGCCGGCCCGCACAGCGTGGCGACGCCCCACATGCCCGACACCAGCGCCACCGCGCGCGGCCACAGCCGCTGCTCGAACACCAGCTGGATCAGCCCGTAGCTCAGCGCCGCGAGCAACCCGCCGCCCAACCCCTGCACCGCGCGCCCCGCGAGCATCCACGGCATGGCCGGCGCGAGCGCGCAGCCTGCCGAACCGGCGGCGAACACCGCCAGCGCGGCCAGGCAGGCACCGCGCGGGCCCAGCACCGCGAGCAGCCGCACCGACAGCGTGGCGCCGAGGATCGAGCCGACCACGAAGAGCGTGGTGCTCCAGGCGTACCAGTCGAGTCCGCCGATCTCGCGCACCACCGACGGCAGCACGGTGGTCACGATGTGCACGTTGACGGCGTGCAGCGCGACGCCGCCGGTCAGCGCGAGCGCGCGCCAGCCGTTGCGGCCGCTGAACAGTTCGCTCCATGCGGCAGTGGGAGGTGGGGGGCGCAGCGTGGCGGAGGAGGAGGACATGGCAAGCAACGAAGTCGGAAAGAAGCCCGGATGCTAGGCGAGGTGCGCCAATTAAACAAGCTATTACTTTGATAAATAGAAACTGCGCCGAACCGGTGCCGGCCCGGATGCGCGACACTCCTGCCCCGATGCAAGCCGCTTCTTCTTCCTCCACGACCACCACCTCCGGCGCCATGCCCCAACCCTCGATGCGCCGCGCCACGCTGCGCTTTCTGCTCTCGCATCCCGCGCACTTCATCGCGCTGGGCTTCGGTTCGGGCCTGCCGCGCATCGCGCCGGGCACCGTGGGCACGCTGTGGGCCTGGGCGGCGTTCTCGGTGATGCAGCTGTGGTTCACGCCGGCCACCATCGGCTGGATCATCGCGGCCTCGCTGCCCATCGGCTGGTGGGCCTGCACCGTGACTGCGCGCGACATGAACGTGGCCGACCCCGGCGCCGTGGTGTGGGACGAGGTGATCGCCTTCTGGATCGTGCTCTGGCTGGTGACGCCGGCCGGCCTCCTCGCGCAGGCCATCGCCTTCGCGCTGTTCCGTTATTTCGATGCCGCCAAGCCCGGCCCGGTGGCCTGGGCCGATGCGCTGTTCAAGCAGCGCGACGCGGCGCAGGTGCGCTGGTGGCACGCGGGCTTCGGCATCATCCTCGACGACCTGGTGGCCGCGTTCTGCACGCTGCTGGTCATTGCACTCTGGCGCGCATGGTGAACCCGATGGATTCTTCCTTTTCTTCTTCGACGTTGCCGACGCTCGCGGACCACGACACGCCCGCGCTGGTCGTGGCGCTGGCCGGCCTGCTGCAGAAAAAAGGCTGGATGCTGGCCACCGCCGAAAGCTGCACGGGCGGGCTGATCGGCGCGGCCTGCACCGAGCTGGCCGGCTCGAGCGCGTGGTTCGAGCGCGGCTTCATCACCTATTCGAACGAGGCCAAGACCGAGCTGCTGGGCGTGGACCCGACGGTGATCGCGGCGCACGGCGCGGTCAGCGAGCCGGTGGCGCGCGCGATGGCCACGGGCGCGATCGCGCATTCGCCGCCGTCGCGCGTGGCGCTGGCCGTGACCGGCGTGGCGGGGCCGACGGGCGGCACGCCCGACAAGCCGGTGGGCACGGTGTGGTTCGGCTGGTCGGTCGATGGCGACGTGCGCACCGAGCGCCGCCGCTTCGACGGCGACCGCGCCACGGTGCGCGCGGCCACGGTGCGGTACGCACTGCAGACGCTGGTCGAATTGCTCGGCCGCTGACCCGATTTTTCACAAACCCGAGAGGACTCATGACAGCAGCCACCAATGCCCAGACCATCGAGCGCTTCTACAGCGCCTTCGCGAAGCTCGACGGCGCCGCCATGAAGGCCTGCTATGCCAGCGATGCGGTGTTCGACGACGAGGCCTTCTCGCTGCGCGGGCAGCGCGAGGTGGGCGGCATGTGGCGCATGCTGACCTCGGCCACGCATGCCAAGGGCGCCGACGTGTGGCGCCTGACCTGGCGCGACGTGAAGGCGGACGACACCAGCGGCAGCGCCCACTGGGATGCGCACTACCGCTTCAGTGCGACCGGCCGCCTCGTCGACAACAGCATCGACGCGCACTTCACCTTCACGCCCGAGGGGCTGATCGCGACGCACCGCGACAGCTTCCCGTTCTGGACCTGGTCGCGCCAGGCGCTCGGCACGCCGGGCCTGCTGCTGGGCTGGACGCCCATGCTGCGCAACAAGGTGCGCGCCACCGCCGCAGCCAACCTCGCCACTTTTCTTGCACGCCAGCCATGAGCAACAACACCGCCCTCGCCTTTTCCAACAACGAAGCGCAGCACCGCTACGAAGCCACGCTCGACGGCAAGCTCGCCGCCTATGCCGAATACAACCTGCTGACCGACGCGATCATGTTCACGCACACCGAGGTGCTGCCGGAGCACGAAGGCAAGGGCGTGGGCTCGGGCATCGCGAGGCACGTGCTCGACGAGGCGCGCGAGAAGGGGCTGCATGTGATCCCGGTGTGCCAGTTCATCGCGGGCTACATCCGCAAGCACCGCGAGTACGCTGACCTCGTGCGGCCGGATATTCAACGCGCCTTCAAGATCTGAACAGGGCTCGCCCTGAGGTTGCGTTGTTCGGGGTGCGTGCACAGGCCACCGGGTACTCCCCTCCGCGAATGTCCCCCGGCCTTCGGCCTCCTCCTTTATTTCGCTGCGGGGAGCACCCGGTGCCCTGCGCACGACGAGCGCGGCCGTTGTTCCGCTGATCAACCAGTGCTCTGAACGATCACGCCGATGCGGGGGCCTTTTCGCGAAATAAAGGAGGAGCCCGAAGGGCGGGGGACATTCGCGAAAAAGGTCACCGCGTCGGCGTGATCGCGCCCCGGAGAACACGCCCCGTCAAACGCCCCAGGTCATTCACCGTGGCATTTCTTGTACTTCTTGCCGCTGCCGCAAGGACACGGATCGTTGCGCCCGGGCGTGGCTTCCTTGCGGATGGTCTCGGCCTTCGGACCCAGGCTCTTCCAGAGCTGGCGCAGGTCGTACACGGCCCAGATGGCGGCACCGAAATCGTCGAGCCGCTGCTGGCTCACGCTGGGCGGGGCGTCGTCGCTGTACATCGACAACGTGGGCTTGGCGGTGTCGTCCTCGGTCAGGGCGACGATGTTGTCGAGCGCGTCGTCGAGCATGCGCGCGGCGTCCTTGTCGCGCGGCGTGGCCCAGTCTTCGGGCCAGTTCTCGACCGCGTACATGAAGCCCAGCGCCCAGACCTGCGCGAAGGACGGAATGGCTTCGCCGGCGACTTCGGCGCGTTCTTCCTCGGGCAGCGAGGCAATGGCGCCGCGGGTGTCGAGCACCTCGGGCTGCCAGCTGCGTTCGTCGTCGAGGGTTTCGACCGGGGCGTCGAGGCCCTCCTCGATCTCGATCCAGCGGCGCTTCCAGTTCCAGACGAACTCCATGTGCTGCGCCGAGGAGAAGCTGTCGCCCAGCAGCACGGGCCAGTATTCGGAGGGCATGATGGGCCGGCGGGTGCAGATCAGCGCGGCCATGAAGCCTTCGCAGAACTCCCACTGGGGGATTTCCTCGTCGTGCTCGCGCATGGCGTCGAGCGCCTGGTCGAGAGCGTCGAAATCGTCGGGGCCGAGGGGTGTACGGGCTGCGGAGGGGGCTTCGGAAGGCGAAATGGGGTCGGGAATGGTCGTCATGGCAAGTTCGGGGCAGCCCTCTATGATGCAGCAGGCTCCGGTCGAGACTACTTCTATGCCCACGATTATTCCGTTTCCGGCGCGCTACAGCGCCTTCGCCCTGTGCGTGGCCGGTCTGGTGGCCTGCCTGGCGTTCGTGCTGGTGTCGCCGCACCTGTGGCTGGCCTGGACCGGCGTGGCCGTGTTCGCGGTGCTCACAGGTACCGGCGTGCACGACCTGCGGCAGGCGCGCCACGCGATCCTGCGCAACTACCCGGTCATCGGCCATCTGCGCTTTCTGCTCGAGTTCATCCGCCCCGAGATGCGGCAGTACTTCATCGAGAGCGACTCCGAAGCCGCGCCGTTCTCGCGCGCCCAGCGCTCGCTGGTGTATCAGCGCGCCAAGGGCGACCCGGACAACCGGCCCTTCGGCACCCAGCTGAACGTGACCATCGCGGGCTACGAGTGGATCAACCATTCGATGCAGCCCACGAAGCTCGCGAACCACGACTTCCGCATCGTGATCGGCGGCACGCCGCAGCCGGTCGGCGCCAATCCGGAGCAGCTCTGTACGCAGCCCTATAGCGCCAGTGTGTTCAACATCTCGGCCATGAGCTTCGGCGCGCTGTCGGCCAATGCGATCCTCGCGCTCAACAAGGGCGCGCAGATGGGCGGCTTTGCGCACGACACCGGCGAGGGCTCGATCTCGCAGCACCACCGCGTGCATGGCGGCGACCTGATCTGGGAAATCGGCTCGGGCTACTTCGGCTGCCGCAATGACGACGGCAGCTTCAACGAGGAACGCTTCACCGCCAACGCGCGCGACCCGCAGGTGAAGATGATCGAGATCAAGCTGAGCCAGGGCGCCAAGCCCGGGCACGGCGGCGTGCTGCCCGCCCCCAAGGTCACACCCGAGATTGCGGCGGCGCGGGGCGTGCCGGTGGGCGTGGATTGCATCTCGCCCTCGTCGCACAGCGCGTTCTCCACGCCGACCGAGATGATGCATTTCATCGCCCGGCTGCGCGAGCTGTCGGGCGGCAAGCCGACCGGCTTCAAGTTCTGCCTGGGCCACCCGTGGGAATGGTTCGGCATCGTCAAGGCGATGCAGGCCACCGGCATCACGCCCGATTTCATCGTGGTCGACGGCGCAGAGGGCGGCACCGGCGCGGCGCCGGTCGAGTTCAGCGACCACGTGGGCGCGCCGCTGCAGGAAGGCCTGCTGCTGGTGCACAACACGCTGATCGGCGTGAACCTGCGCCACCGCATCAAGATCGGCTGCGCCGCCAAGGTGATCACCGCCTTCGACGTGGCCCGCATGATGGCGCTGGGTGCCGACTGGTGCAACGCGGCGCGCGGCTTCATGATGGCGCTGGGCTGCATCCAGGCACAGAGCTGCCACACCGGCCATTGCCCCACGGGCGTGACCACGCAGGACCCGCTGCGCCAGCAGGCGCTGGTGGTGCCGACCAAGGCCGACCGGGTGCGCAACTTCCACCGCAGCACGCTGCATGCGCTGCAGGAGCTGGTGCAGGCCGCGGGCCTCGACCATCCGCAGCAGATCACCGCGCACCACATCGTGCGCCGCATCTCCGACACCGAGGTGCGCCTGTTGAGCAACCTGGTGATGCAGGTGCAGCCGGGCGCCCTGCTCGGCCCGCTCGACGAGCAGCACAATGTTTTCCGAACCTACTGGCCGCTGGCCAGCGCAGAGAGCTTCCAACCCGTGACGCAGGCCCCGCACGGGCTGGTGGCGGGCTTTGCATTGGCCGCATGAATCCTTTGAGACGAGGCGCCAACGGGCGCCTGCAATCGCGCAAGGGCGCAGCTTCGGCGCCCGCGCCCCTCGACGCGCTCCTGCCGAACCCGCCGGCACCCGGCGACTACGCGGAGTTCCTGCGCACCACCCTGCCGCGGCAGGAGAAGAACGTGGCGAGCCACCGCTTCGGCAGCGAGCGCGTGTGGCTCAAGAAGGCCGGGCCCCGGCACGGCAAATGGGGCTACCGCGTGATGGCGGCCGTGGCGCGCATGGCGGGGCTGGACATCATCAAGCCGGTGCCCAACCCGGGCGGCGAAGCGGCCATCGCAACCGAGGCTCGGCGGCTCAAGCAGCTCGCGGCCGCGGGCCTGCGCGTGCCGGTGGTGCTGGCGCAGCAGCCGGACGGCCTGCTGATCTCGGACCTGGGCGAAAGCGGTCGCGCGACGGTCGTGCTGCAGGAGCGGCTCGACCAGGCCGCCGCCGCTGGCCCCGCAGCGCTGCTGGCCGTGTGGCGCGAAGGCCTTGCCGCGATTGCCGCCGTGCACATGCGCGGCCAGCACCTGAGCCAGGCCTTCGACCGCAACCTCGTGCAGTGCCCCGACGGCGTGATCGGCTACATCGATTTCGAGGACGACCCGGCCGAGGTCATGACGCTGGCCGAATGCCAGGCGCGCGACTGGCTGAGCTACCTGCACTCCACGGCCATGATGCTGGAAGCCGCCGCGCCGCAGGCCGCGGGACAGCACTGGCATGCGGCGCTGGCCGGCGTGAACGAAGAGGTGCGCGAGCGCATCGCGAATGCAGCCCGGCGCATGAAGTGGGCGCAGAAGCTGCCGGCGAGTCGGCGATGGGGACGGGATACGCAGCGGGTACGAGCGGTGGCGCGGTTGCTGGGGCAGTGGCACCTGGCGCCACCCGCGCTCCCGAACTAAGGCGCGAACGCCGCCTGCACCGCCACACCGCGCAGTGCCAGCCGCTTCTTCATGGACAACACCGCCCGGTCCTTGCTCAGCAGCAGTGCGCCGTGCGCCACGGCCAGGTCGATGAACACCTGGTCGTCGGGGTCGCTGCACACGCAGGGCGCGCGCGGCGGAGTGCCCTGGACCATGCGCACCCGCGCATCGAAATCGGCCAGCACCGCCGGCACTTCCAGCCCACGCTGCGCCATGCGCCGGGCGATCAGCGGGTAGCCCAGCACGCGTTCGAGCTCGGTGCGCATGGCGGCCGTGGCCAGCCAGTGCAGTTCGCCTGCGGCAAGCCGCACGGTCAGCGGTCCCCAGGCGGGATCTTCGAAGACCAGCAGGTCGAGCGCGATGTTGGTGTCGATGACGACGGGGCCGGATTCTGTCAGCGTCATGGAATGTGCGGGGGAATATCGCCGATGTTGCACCATGCAGGCCGGAGTCAGGCCCTTGTCGGCCCGCCCGACGAAAATAGGCCGTTGCCTGCCCACCCCCGCCTTTCCTTCATGAAACGTCTCCCGCTGCTCTGTCTCGTCGTGCTCGCGTCCGCGGGAGTGCGAGCCGAGTGGCTGACCCTGTCGGGCACGCCCGGCGATGCCGCCAGCAGCTACGTGCAGGTGGAGCCGACCAGCGTCGAGGTGGAAGGATCGAACCGGCTCGTGAGCCTGCGCATGAGCCTGCCGGAGGACCGCACGGAACGCGACGGCATCCGGTTCCGCTCTTTCCAGGCCCGTGCCAAGGTCGATTGCGAAACCCGCAGCGCGCGCTACGTGAGCGCCACCTACTTCGGCCATCCGGACTTCGTCGGCGAACCCGTCGCGGTGAGGCATTTCGAAGAGGACGACATCCATCCAATGACGCTGGCCGGGGCGCGCGATCTTGTCATGCGCACGGTCAACGCGGCCTGCGGCGTCCGGCCCAAGGAAGCCAGGGAACAGCCGCGGCCCGAAGGCACGCTACTTCCGCGCTGAGCCCGCGACCATGTCGAAGCGGAACAGCCGGCACTCGATCGGGCCGTTCCACATCGGCACGCGGCGCGACTCCTTCAGCCGCATCTGCCTGGGCAGCTTCAGGTCGGGCGTAAGCACCCAGGCGGTCCAGCCGGCGTAGTTCTTCTTCCAGTGGGTGGCGAGCTGCGGGAAGAACTCGCCGCCGTCACTCCCCTCGCCCTGCGCGGTCTGCGCCGATTCGCGCGCGCCGGAACGGCCCGTGCCGGCCACCCCGCCCACTTCGATGCGCTCGCCGTACGGCGGGTTGAGCACGATCACGCCGCCTTCGGCCGGGGGCATGCGCTGCAAGGCATCGCCGCCACGGAACTCGACCGCTTGCGCCACACCGGCGCGCTCGGCATTGCGTTCGGCAAAGTCGACCATGCGGTGCGACACGTCGGAGCCGAAGATCGCCACGCTGCCTTCGCGCACGGCGGTCTCGGCTTCCTGCCTGATCGCGTTCCAGACATGCGCCTGGAACGGCAGCAGTTTCTCGAACCCGAAGCGCCGCAGCGACCCGGCCGCGATGCCGCGCGCGATCTGCGCCGCCTCGATGGCGATGGTGCCGCTGCCGCAGCAGGGGTCGTACAGCGGCTGCGTGGACACTTCGCCGGTCTCGGGGTTCCACCAGCCGCTGGCGGCCAGCATGGCGGCGGCCAGGGTTTCCTTCAGCGGGGCGTCGCCCTTGTCCTGGCGCCAGCCGCGCTTGAACAGCGGCTCGCCCGAGGTGTCGATGTACAGCGTGCAGGTGTCGGTGGTCAGGTGCGCGAACACGCGGCAGTCGGGCCACTGGGTCTCGATGCTCGGGCGCACGCCGTTGGCCTTGGCGCGAAAGCGGTCGGCAATGGCGTCCTTGATGCGCAGGGTGGCGAAGTTCAGGCTCTGCAGCGGGCTGTGCTGGGCGGTGGTCTCGATCTTGAAGGTCTGCTTCGGCGTGAACCAGATCTCCCAGGCCACGCCGTTGGCGATGGCGTAGAGGTCGTTCTCGTTGCGGTAGGGCGCGTGGGCCAGCTCGACCAGCACGCGCTGCGCGAGCCGGCTGTGCAGGTTGAGCTTCAGGGCGTCGCGCCAGTCGGCACGCACGCGCACGCCGCCGCGCAGCGTGAGCAGGTCTTGCCCGGCGCGGCCGGTCAGGGCGTGCACCTCCTGGGCGAGGAATTCCTCGACGCCGGCGGCGCAAGGCAGGAAAAGAGAGAGATCGTTCACAAAAAATTGGCCATCGGGAAGCCCGACTAGGGGACTCCATTGTCGCCGCGTCACGCACCTTCTCTATATAGTCGATTTGCCGATGACTCCCACCCCCGCATCCCCGGCCGCCGCCGGCAGCAGCGACCGCTTCGCGATCCAGTGCGAGGTGCTGCGGCTGTCCATCCGGCCCATCGGCCCGGTGCTGCTGGTGCAATACCTGCTGAACTGCGGCGTGGCGGCGCTCTTCGCCTGGCAGTACTCGGTGCCGCGCGCACTGGTGTGGATCGCGCTGGTCACCGGGGTGACGGTGATGCGCGGCTTCTTCCCGCAGCGCCTGCCCGAGCCCTTCACGCCCACCAACCTGCGCGAGGCACAGCGCACGCACACGCTGCGCACGGCCATCTGGGAACTGGCGCACGGGCTGGCCGGCGTGCTGCTGTTCGACCCCGCGCGCGTCGACCTGCAGCTGCTGCTGGGCCTGATCCTGATGGGCATGACGCTGTCGTCGGCCTTCTCGGTGTCGTTCTATACGCCCGCCACGCAGTTGGCGATCACGCTGCTGCTGGCGCCGATCATCGTCACCGGCCTCTGGCTGGGCGCGCCGGTGATGATGGCCGTGGCGGTCATCGGCATCGGCCTGATCGCGATGATGTGGAAGCTGGTGGCCGAACGCTCGCGCCAGCTCGAAGAAAACATCGGCCTGCGGCTCAACGAACGCACGCTGCGCGAACAGGCGCTGGCCGGCCTGCGCGCTTCCGAGCAGGCGCAGGCCGAGCGGCTGCGTTTCTTCTCGGCCGCCAACCACGACCTGCGCCAGCCGGTGATGGCCATCGGCCTGCAGGCCGAAGTGCTGCGCCAGCAGCTGAGCAGTGGCGCGGACATGGAGGCGGTTCAGTACACCGTGGGCTCGCTGGCGCGCGCGCAGCAGGCGCTCGAAGGGCTGACCAACCAGCTGCTCGAAATCGGCCGCATCGAGGCCGCGGTCGATCCGCTGCGTCCGGTGGCAGTGGCTCTGGCGCCGCTGCTGCTGGAGCTGGCGCGGCAGGCAGGCGACGGCCGGGTGCTGGTGCGCTGCCCGCACGACGCCATCGCCTGGAGCGACACCGTGTCGCTGCGCCGCGTGCTCGCCAACCTGGTCGACAACGCGGTCAAGTTCACGCCGCGCGGGCGCGTGCTGCTGGCAGTGCGGGCGCGCCGGCGCGGCGCCGGCCGGGCCTGGCGCGTCGAGGTGCGCGACGGCGGCATCGGCATCGCGGCCGACGCGCAGCAGCGCGTGTTCAACGACTTCGAGCAGATCGGCAACGTCGAGCGCAACCTGCAGCGCGGCCACGGGCTGGGTCTGGCGATCGTGCGGCGGCTGGCGGCTCAGCTCGGCATTGCGGTGTCGCTTCGCTCGGCGCCGGGGCGGGGGTCGGTGTTCAGCTTCGAGCTGCCTGCCGCGCCGGAAGGCGCGATGGTGGCGGCGCGCCCCGCTTCCGTGCCGCAGGACGACGGCGCCGATGCGATGCACACGCTGCGCCCCGGGCTCGCGGTGCTGGTGGTGGAAGACAACACGGTGGTGGCCGACAGTCTCAGTGCCCTGCTGCGGCAATGGGACGTGGAGCCGCGCGTCTATGCCAGTGCCGCCGAGGCGCTGGCGCTGGCCGACCTGCGCGCGCTCGACGCGGCGCTGTGCGACATCCGCCTGCCGGGTGCGCTCGACGGCATCGCGCTGGCCGACAAGCTGCAGCGGCAGAAGCCGTCGCTGGCGATCGCGCTGATTTCGGCCGACATCAACGAAGCCACCCAGCGGCTCGCCGCCGAGCGTGGCTGGCATGCGCTGCGCAAGCCGGTGCAGCCGGACGAACTGCGCGGGGTGCTGCTGAGGGCGCAACAGCCGTCGCAGGGCTGAAGCCGGCAGGGCGACGGGCTGGCACGGGCCGTGCGGTGATGTCATCGCTTCCGATATATGCTCCGCGCACAGGCCGCCCCGCCCTGTCTCCCGATGTCCTCAGACGCATCCTCCTCACCCCTCGACGCCGACCCGCGCTACGACCCGCTCGCGATGGCGCTGCACTGGCTGCTTGCGGCCCTGATCGTGGGCTCGTTCGGCGTCGGGCTCTACATGACGGGGCTGCCGTTCTCGCCGCTGCGCCTGAAGATCTACAGCTGGCACAAGTGGGCGGGCGTCACGATCCTCGCGCTCTCGGCGCTGCGGCTGCTGTGGCGGCTCGGGCATCGTCCACCGGCGCTCCCGCCCGGCATGTCGGCGCTTCAGCTGGCGAGCTACCGCATCAGCCACACGCTGATGTACCTGCTGTTCTTCGCGGTGCCGCTGTCCGGCTGGGCCTACAGCTCGGCCATGGGCATGCCGGTGGCGTGGTTCGGCGTGCTGCCGCTGCCCGACTTCGTGCCGGTCGACCACGCCTTCGCCGAGGCGGTGCTGCAGCCGCTGCACCGCAACTGCGCCTTCGTGCTGGCGGGCGTCACGCTGCTGCACGTGGCGGCGGTGCTCAAGCACCATTGGATCGACCGCGACGGTCTTCTCAAACGCATGTGGCCCCGGCCACGCAAGGAACCTGCTCGATGATCAAGCGCCTGTTTTTCCGTCTCGCGCCGTCCCTCGCGGCGCTGGGTTTCGCCACCCTGGTGCTGCCGGCCGGCGCCGAGCCCGCAGCCGCAAAGCTCGTGGCCGACAAGAGCCAGATCGTGTTCGTCAGCAAGCAGATGGGCGTGCCCGTGGAAGGCACGTTCAAGAAGTTCGACGCGCAGGTGGCCTTCGACCCGAAGAAGCCCGAGGGCGGCACCGTCGCGCTGCAGATCGACACGGCCAGCGCCGGCTTCGGCGTCCCGATGAGCGATGCGGAGCTGCCCAAGCAGCCGTGGTTCGACGCCGCGCACTTCCCGCAGGCAAGCTTCCAGTCGAGCGCCATCAAGGCGCTGGGCGACGGCAAGTTCGAGATGGCGGGCAAGCTCACCATCAAGGGCATCGCCAAATACGTGACGGTGCCCGTCAGCATCGCCGCGGCCGGCGGCAAGGAGGCGGTGGCCACCGGAAGCTTCACGATCCAGCGGCTGGACTACAAGGTGGGCGACGGCGAATGGACCGACACCTCGATGGTCGGCAACGACGTGCAGGTGCGCTTCAGGTTCACGCTCACGGGCTTCGGGCCGCTGTGAAGCGCCAGGCTGTCCGCCCCTCATTCACTTTCCTCTTTCCTCCCGCATCCAACGCCATGAAAAAGCTCCTTCTCGCCGCAGCCCTGTCGGCCGCCGCATTCACCGGCAGCGCCACGGCGCAGCAACAGCAACTGCCAGCGGAATTCGCCCCGGCCGTGGCCGCCAAGCCCGCGGGTGGGCCGGCGAAGAACGCCAACTACGTGATCGACCCGACCCACACCTTCGTGATGTACGAGATGGGCCACTACGGCACCACCACCAACCGCGGGCGCTTCAGCACCAAGGACGGCTCCGTGCAGATCGACGGCACCGGCGCCAGCGGCAAGGTCGACATCACGATGGACATCAGCTCCATCAACACCGGCGTCGACCTGCTCAACCGCCACGTGCAGAGCAAGGACTTCTTCAACGTGGCCGAGTTTCCGACCGGCCGCTTCGTTGCCGACCGCATCGATTTCAGCGGCGGCAAGGTGGTCGACGTTCCCGGCACGCTCACGCTGATGGGCCAGACCAGGCCTGTGACGCTGAAGGCCGTGCGCTTCAACTGCTACCTGAGCCCGCTGATCAACCGCCAGGTGTGCGGCGGCGACTTCGAGACCACGGTGGAGCGCAGCGACTGGGGCATTACCTGGGGGCTGAACTTCGGCTTCGAGAACAAGGTGAAGCTGCTGGTGCAGGTCGAAGCAGTCAACGTGCAATGACACCGCTGCCCGGCATCGCCGGCGCCGCGAGCGCCAGCTAGAGCAGGCTCTCCGGCGTCAGCGGCGCCAGGATCTCGAGCATGACCCGGCCCCAGAAACTGGAGTCGGGCTCCTCGGTCAGCACGGTGAGCTTGCCGGCATCCTCGCTGACCCATTCGATGCGCGACTCGTTGCTGCCTTCGGCAAAGCGCAGCCGGTAGGCGCCCTGCTGCTTGAGCACGTCGATGAGTTTCAGCGCCTGCTGCGCCATCTCGGCGCTGTGGATGATCAGCCCGATCTCGGTGTTGGCGGACTCCGAGCGCGGGTCGAAATTCATCGACCCGACGAACAGCGTGCGCCGGTCGATCACGGCCGACTTGGCATGCAGCCGCCCGACCGAGGTGCCGAACAGGCCCAGCCGCACGCTGCGCCGGGTGCGCGTGGAGCTCAACTCGTAGAGGTCGGCGCCGAGCTTGAGCATGTCGGGCCGGTAGCGGCGGTAGGCGGTGTGCACCAGCGGCTCGTCGGTGGCGGCCAGCGAATTGGTGACGACGCTGATCTTCACGTTGCGGTTGCGGATCTCGCGCATCACCTCCAGCCCCGTGGCGCCCGGGATCAGGTAGGGCGAGACGATGGTCACCTCGGAGCGCGCGCGGCGCATCTGCTCGACCACGTTGTAGCGCACGCTGTCGACGTCGAGCAGCGGCACGCCGCCGTAGGAGGCGGTCTTGCCGATCACGCGCTCGGGCGAATCTGCATAGGCCTCGGCGGTGGTCCAGATCAGGCCGAGCTTGCCGGCGTTCAGGTCTTCCACCATCGGGCTGTAGCCGAGCAGGTCGTTGGGCGCGGGCTTCGGCGGCGGCGGTGTGGTTTCGGAGCCGGTGGCGGCGTCGAAGCGGCGCTGCAGCTCTTCGGCCGACAGCTCGCTGCGCACCACCGACTGGATCGGCCGCACGTAGATGCTGTTCCAGTACTGGTCGAACAGGCTGCCCAGCCGCGGGATCAGCGCGCCGGTGACGAAGGTGTCGAGGTCGAGAAAATTCTCGCCCGCGGTGCGCGTGAAGTACTGGTTGCCGATGTTGCGCCCGCCCGCCACCGCCATCGCGCCGTCGGCGATGAACAGCTTGTTGTGCATGCGCCGGTTGACGCGGCTGAAGTCGAACAGCGAGGCGGTGAAGCGCTTCAGGATGCTCGCGCGCCCGGCCGGGAACGGGTTGAACAGGCGCAGCTCGACGTTGGGCGTGGCGGCAAAGCCGAGCAGCAGTTCGTCCTCGCCCGAGGTGTAGAGATCGTCCATCAGCACCCGCACGCGCACGCCGCGCTGGGCGGCGTCGCGCAGGGTGCGCAGCAGGTAGCGGCCGGTCTCGTCGTTCTCGATCTGGTAGTACTGCACGTCGAGCGTGCGCTGGGCGCGGCGGGCCAGCTGGATGCGGGTGTCGAAGGCGAAGTCGCCACCGGGCATCAGGCGAAAGCCGCTCAGGTCGGGGTCGGGCTGCGAGGCCAGCGCGAGCTTGCCGAGGGCTGTGTCGGCCGACACCGCCATGGCCTTGGTGGGTGCGCGCGGGGCCTCGTCGGGCAGGGTGGCGCAGCCGGAAAACAGCAGCACCGCCGCCATGACGCAAACCCAATGCCCACAGCGAGACAGCAGGCGGCTCTTCATCGTCCGGCTTCTAGAGTGCCTTGCGCAGGTTGGCGGGCGCGATGCGAAGGGCTTCGCGGTACTTGGCCACGGTGCGCCGTGCACACTCGATACCCTGCTCTTTCAGCATCTCGGAGATCTGGCTGTCCGACAGCGGCTTCTTGATGCTCTCGGAACTCACGAACTGCTTGATGAGCGCGCGCACCGCGGTGCTCGACGCATTGCCGCCCGTCTCGGTGCCCAGCGCCGAGCCGAAGAAGTACTTGAGTTCGACGGTGCCGAAAGGCGTGGACATGTACTTCGCGGTGGTCACGCGCGAGATGGTCGACTCGTGCAGGCCCAGTTCGTCGGCGATCTCGCGCAGCACCAGCGGGCGCATCGCAAGTTCGCCATGCACGAAGTAGCTCTTCTGCCGCTCGACGATGGCATTGCTCACGCGCAGGATGGTGTCGAAACGCTGCTGGATATTCTTGATGAACCAGCGCGCCTCCTGCAGCCGCTGCGACAGCGCCTGGCTGCCCTCGCCCTTGTGCGACTTGAGCGCGCCGGCGTAGATGTCGTGCACGCGCAGGCGCGGCATCACCTCGGGGTTCAACATGACGCGGAACTTCACGTTGGTACCGCGGCCGGTCTTGGTGACGATCACGTCGGGAATGACGATGTTGCGCTCGACGTCGACGAAGCGCCGGCCCGGCTTAGGCTCCAGCCGCGCGATGATCTGCAGCGCAGAGCGCACCAGCTCCTCGCTGCTGCGGGTGAGCGTGGCCAGGCGCTTGAAATCGCGGCGCGCGAGCAGCTCCATCGGCTGCTTGCAGACGGTGATCGCGGTCTTGCGGACCAGCGCCTCTTCGTCGGTCTCGTCCTCGCTGGCCATGGCGCGCAGCTGGATGCACAGGCATTCGCCGAGGTCGCGCGCACCTACGCCCGCGGGCTCCAGGCTCTGCAGCAGTCCGAGCGCCACCTGGAAGTGGTGCACGAGGTCGTCGAACTGGTCGTTGTCGTCGCCGGCCAGGCCGGAGGCCAGCGCGGGCAGCGAGTCTTCGAGGTAGCCGTCGTCGTTGAGCGATTCGATGAGAAAGCGCAGCGCGGCGCTGTCGTTCTCGTTCAGGCGCAAGCTCAGCGCCTGGCGATGCAGGAACGACTGCAGCGATTCCTGGCTGCGCGCGAGTTCGGTGGCGTCGGCACGTTCGTCGTCGCCCAGGTTGTTCTGGCGCGCGGGCGCGTCGCTGCCCCACTCGCTGTCGTCGGGCGCCGCCATGTCGACGGTGCCGTCGCCTTCCCAGTCGGGCTCGCGCTCGGTGATCTCGGCAGCTGGCCCGTCGGTATCCGCCGTGGTGGTGCTGGTGGTCTCGGCGGGCGCGCTGGCGGCCGAAGGCGCGAAGTCGCTCTCGCCCTCATCGCGCGGAACCGGCGCATCGGCCGTGTCGAGCCCGAATTCCTCGCGCGCCGCTTCTTCCGCGGTGCGTTCGAGGAACGGGTTTTCGTCCAGCATCTGCTCCACTTCCTGGCTCAGTTCGAGCGTGGAAAGCTGCAACAGCCGAATGGACTGCTGCAGCTGTGGCGTCAGTGCCAGATGCTGCGAGACGCGAAGGGACAGCCCTTGCTTCATGAGGAAATGGCCCCCCCCCAGGCTGCGCGCTTCGCGCTACGCCAACCCCCTACCGGGGGCGGGCCGACCGCTTCGGGCGGCCGTGCGCGGCGCCCCCCGCGAGGAAGCTCCGCGCGGACGGTGGCCACGATGATCCTTGACCCTCGCCGCACGATCACATCCGGAAGTGTTCGCCCAGGTACACCCTGCGTACTTCGGCGTTGTCGACGATCTCCGAGGGTGTGCCTTGTGCCAGCACATGCCCGTCGCTGATGATGAACGCGTGATCGCAGATGCCCAGCGTTTCACGCACGTTGTGGTCGGTGATGAGCACGCCGATGCCGCGCTCCTTCAGGAAGCTGATGATCCGCTGGATTTCGATCACCGCGATCGGGTCGATGCCGGCGAAGGGCTCGTCCAGCAGGATGAAGCGCGGCTGGGTGGCCAGCGCGCGTGCGATCTCGACGCGGCGGCGCTCGCCGCCCGACAGCGCCAGCGCGGGCGAGTCGCGCAGGTGGTCCACCCGCAGGTCGGCCAGCAGCTCGGACAGGCGCTCTTCGATGTGCTGCTTCGACAGCGGTGCCATCTTGCCGTTGGCGTCGGGCTCGCTCTGGAGCTCGAGCACGGCGCGCACGTTTTCCTCGACCGTGAGCTTGCGGAAGATCGAGGCTTCCTGCGGCAGGTAGCTCAGACCCATGCGGGCGCGGCGGTGGATCGGCATGTGGGCGATGGGCTCGCCGTCGATGGTGATGTCGCCCGCATCGGCGCGCACCAGCCCCACGATCATGTAGAACGAGGTGGTCTTGCCTGCGCCGTTCGGCCCGAGCAGCCCGACGACTTCGCCCTTCTGCACGTCGAGCGAGACGTCCTTCACGACCGTGCGGCTGCCATAGCTCTTCTTCAGGCCGCGCGCGACCAGGCGGCTGCCCGGCGTGCTGTTGGCGTCCTGCGATACAACGGATTCGATCACTTGCGGGTTTCTCCCTCGTCACCGAGCGTGGTGCTCGGGCGCAGGCCCTTGCCGGGCGCCGGGGTGGGCGCTGGCGGCGGCGCCTTGGCGCCGGACGGGGCTCCCGCAGCGGGTGCACCCGGCGCGGTCGCGGCCTTGGGGGTCAGGATGGTCTTCACGCGGCCACCCGGGGTGGCCGCGTTGACGGCGGTGTTCGGCGGCACGGTGGAACCGTTGACCGTGTAGGTGTCGTTGCTCTGGTCGTAGACGATCAGCGCGCCCTGGCTTTCGTCGTTCGGCGTGGCGCCGATCAGGCGGCGCATCGTGGCGTTGCGGATGAACTTGACGTTGTCGGCGCGGCTGTCGTACTCGATGACGTCGGACTCGCCCTCGATCCACTCGTCGGGCGCATTGCGCTTCTGCTTGTAGTAGGCCCGCTTGCCGGGCGCGGCGGTCACCACGCCGTACTGGTAGCCCTCGGCGTCCTGGCGCACGTCCAGCCGCGCGCCGCGGATGATGATCGTGCCCTTTGTTACCAGAACGTTACCGGTGAACACACTGGTCTGCTTCAGATCGTCGTAGCGCATCGAGTCGGACTCGATGTTCATCGGCTTGGCGCGGTCGGCGGTCTCGGCCACGGCGCCCGAGGCAAGGCCGGCCAGCAACAGCGCGCCGGCGGCCAGGCGGCCGATGCGACGAAGGAAGGAAGTGGTGGGGTGAGAGTGCAATGTCATAGAGGCACGAAACTTGCTCGGCATTGTATGCGGCTGATTGCGTCAGCCCCGCTCGCACAGATGAAAAAGCCCGCCGAAGCGGGCTTGACTTTCCTTCCGGTTCTACCAGAAACACCGCGGAACCGGCTCCGCCGGGCCGCGGGTGTTGCCCCCTGCAAGGGGTAGGCAGAGCGACACGAAGTGCGCGCAGCCCTGGGGGTCAGCCCTTCTTTGCCTCGCCGACCAGATAGTTCACGACCTGAAGCACTTTGGTCATGTTGCCGGCGGTTTCCCCGTCCACATACCAGCGGCCGGCCACGGCCATCGCCGGCACGCCGGCGACCTTGTAGGCGTCGGTCATCTGCGAGGCGCGCTTGGCCTTGCTGGCCACGCCGAACGAGGTGAAGACTTCCTTGAACTTGGCGCCGTCCAGGCCATTGGCCGCGGCCCAGGCAATGATGTTGGCGTCGCCGTTCACATTCTGGCGCTGTGCGTGGATCGCGTTGAAGACCTTCGGCTGGAATTCGTCGACCTTGCCCATGGCCTCGAGCGCGTAGTACAGGCGCTGCTTGGCTTCGACGTCGTTGCCCACGAAGGGCACGGGAATGCGGCGGAACGCCACTTCCTTCGGCACGGTCTTGACCCAGGCTTCCAGCGCCGGCTCGAAGTCGTTGCAGTGCGGGCAGTTGTACGAGAAGAACTCGACCACTTCGATCTTGCCGGCGGGCGCGTCGACCGGCACGCGCTTGTCGAGCGCCAGGTACTCGGTGCCGGCCTTGGGCGCGCGCGCCTGGGCGTGGGCGGTGTTGCCAGCCAGCGAAAGCAGGCCCAGCGAAGTGGCGGCCAGCGAAAAGTCACGACGTTTCATTGAAAGGGTTCTCCAGTTGGTACGCAGACTGAGCCGGCGCGCGGCGGGGAGTTCCCCCAACTCACGGCGCGCCCAAGGCGATGACAGATGGTGGCGGCAAATGCCGCGGCGCGAAGCTTAGGGGCTATTCGTGGCGGCCGCCGGGTCAGCGCTGCACGCGAACCAGCGCCGAATCCATGCCGCCGCCGTCGAGCCGCTCCTTGAGGCGATCGGCGTCGTCCTTCTTGTTGAAGGGGCCGGCGCGCACGCGGTAGACGGTGCGGCCCGCCTGCTCGCGCTCGGTGACCTTGGCCTCGACGCCCATCAGCGACAGCTTGGCGCGCTGCGCCTCGGCGTCGTCGGTGGTGCGGAAGGCGCCGGCCTGCACGAAGTACATGAACGGATCGGCGCCTGAACTGCTGCTGGCGTTGCTGTTGTTGCTGCTGCTCGGCGCGGCCGAGGCAGTGGTCGTGCCGGAGCCCGAAACGTTGCCCGAACGCGCGCGGGCGAGGTCGCCCAGCGGATCGTTCGACGCCGGCAGGGAGTTGGCTTCGGCCGGCACCGGTGCCGGACGCGGCGGCTTGGGCGCCACCACCACGGGCACCGGAGGTGCTGTCGTGGGCGGGGCGGTGGCCGGGGCCACGGCGGTGGTTGCCGGCTCGCCGGTGACGGGATTGACCGGGGCGGCCGGTGCAGCCGGCGCGGGCTTGGCGGCCCCGGCCTTGCCGGCCAGCGGCGCGTTCGGGTCCCAGTCGCGGTTCTTGCGGGCTTCGGCCTCGTCCTGCTCGGCGCCGCCGCGCTGCGTCTTGGTCACGAACGGGATCGGCACCTTGGTCACGTAGACCGCGATGCCCAGCGCGACGCCCAGGCCGAGCACCAGCCCGATGATCAGGCCGATGACGATGTTGCCGCGTTGTCTGGTTGTCTTCTTCATGGTGAGGGAGTTCACATCTTGCTCGGCGCACTGACGCCGAGAATCGCGAGGCCATTGTGCAGCACCTGCGCGGTCGCGGCGACCAGCGCGAGGCGGGCCAGCTTGACCTTTTCGTCGTCGACCAGGATGCGCTCGGCGTCGTAGTAGCTGTGATAGCTGGCGGCCAGCTCGCGCAGATAGAAAGTAACGTCGTGCGGGGCGAAATCCTTGGCCGCTGCCGTGAGCATGGCCGGGTACTTGGCCAGCAGCAGCATCAGCGCCTGGGCCGCCGGGCTCTCCAGCGGCGACAGGTCGACGTCCTTGAGCGTGGCGGCGTCGCCGCCCCAGCCGGCCAGCACCGAGCAGATGCGCGCATGGGCGTACTGCACGTAATAAACCGGGTTGTCGTTGTTTTTCGTCACCGCGAGGTCGATGTCGAAGGTGTATTCCGTGTCGGGCTTGCGGCTCAGCAGGAAGAAGCGGATGGCGTCGGTGCTGGTCCACTCGATCAGGTCGCGCAGCGTGACGTAGCTGCCGGCGCGCTTGCTGATCTTGACCTCTTCCCCGCCCTTCATCACGCGCACCATGGTGTGCAGCACGTAGTCGGGGTAGCCCTCGGGAATGCCTTCGCCCGCCGCCTGCAGGCCGGCGCGCACGCGCGCGATGGTGCCGTGGTGGTCGGTGCCCTGGATGTTGACGACCTTGTGGAAGCCGCGCTCCCACTTGGCGATGTGGTACGCGACGTCGGGCACGAAATACGTGTATGTGCCGTCCTGCTTCTTCATCACGCGGTCCTTGTCGTCGCCGTAGTCGGTCGACTTCAGCCACAGCGCGCCGTCCTGCTCGTAGGTCTTGCCGGCGGCCACGAGCTTCTGCACCGCAGCCTCGACGCGGCCGCTGGTGTACAGGCTGGACTCCAGGTAGTACTGGTCGAAGCGCACGCGGAAGGCCTGCAGGTCCAGGTCCTGCTCGTGGCGCAGGTAGGCCACGGCGAACTCGCGGATCGCGTCGAGGTCCTCGATGTCGCCGCTGGCGGTGACTTCGCGGTCTTCCGACTTGACGGTTTTCTTCGCCTTGAAGTCTTCCGCGATGTCGGTGATGTAGTCGCCGTTGTAGGCCGGGGCCTTCTCGCCGCTGGGCCATTCGGCATCGCCAGGCTTGAAGCCGCGGGCGCGCAGCTGCGTGCTGTTGGCCAGCGTCTGGATCTGCACGCCAGCGTCGTTGTAGTAGTACTCGCGCCAGACGCTCTCGCCCTGCGAGGCGCGCAGGTTGCAGATGGCGTCGCCGAGCGCGGCCTGGCGGCCGTGGCCGACGTGCAGCGGGCCGGTCGGGTTGGCCGAGACGAATTCGACCAGCACCTTCTCGCCGGTGGCCGGCTGCTGCCCGAAAGCATTCGCAGCGGACAGCACCTCGCGCACGATCTGCTGCTTGGCCGCCGTCTTCAAGCGGATGTTGAGAAAGCCGGGGCCGGCAATCTCGATCGCCTCGACCCACTGGCCGAAAGCGGGGGTGGCGAGCAGCGCAGCGCTCAGTTGCTCGGCCAGTTCGCGAGGCTTGCGCCCCAGCGGTTTGGCGAGCTGCATCGCGGCCGTGCTGGCGAAATCGCCATGCGCGGCGACCTTGGGCGACTCGAACGCGGCTTTGGAGCCGGCGCCGGGCGAGAGGGATTCGAGCGTGTTCGCGAGCGCCGCGAGCAGCTCCTGTTTGACCAATAGCATCCGCGAATTTTACCGGGGGCAAACCCGGACCCAATTAACGATCGTCATCCGATTGTTGTCTTCGGCCGTTAGGAGGGCCGGCCCCAAGGCGGGGCTCCTGTCACAACTCAATCTTGCAAGGACATATCACCATGAAGAAGCTCCTTTCCCTGGTCGCACTCGGCGCTTGTCTTTCCTTCGGTGCCGCACAGGCGCAAGACAAGGCCGCCGCACCTGCGGCAGCCCCGGCCGCTGCGGCCGCACCCGCCGCCAGCTGCGAAGCCAAGGCGGTCGACAAGAACGGCAAGGCCCTGGCAGGCGCCGCCAAGAGCAGCTCCATCAAGAAGTGCGAAAAGGAAGCCAAGGCTGCAGCGACTCCCGCATGCGCAACCAAGGCGGTCGACAAGAACGGCAAGGCTCTGGCCGGCGCCGCCAAGAACAGCTTCATGAAGAAGTGCACGGCGGATGCAGCCAAGGCCTGAAACGGCACTGCACAGTCGCTCGTGAAACTAGGCCCGCCGCGTGCGGGCCTTTTTCATGGCCGGGTCAGTCCTGAAGCCCGGCGAGCCCGGTTCGACTTGTCCCGTCCGGGAGGGCTACTTGCCGAAGCCGCGCGCCAGGAACACCGCCACCAGCGGAATCAGCGCGATCAGGTGCGCCTGGATCATCACCAGCCGGCGCGTCTTCTTCACGTCGGCCTCGGCCGGCAGCTTGCCGGTGGCGCGCAGCGTCTTGCGCCAGCGGAAGTAGGTCAGCGTCGGGAAGATCGAGATCACGCCGACGATGATGAAGAGCCCCAGCTTCACATGCAGCAGCGGGTTGGTCCAGTACCAGGCCGTGCCCTTCATTCCCCACCACGTGCGTGCGATGCCGGTGGCGAGGACCGCGATGGCGGCGATGCCGTAGACCATGTCGACCTTGGCCAGCCGCTCCACCACGGCCGCGTTGAGCCACTGGATCCGGCACAGCGCCGCCTCACTGGAAATGAAAACGACCATCGTCAGGATGGCGAGCAAGTGCAGATAGGCGAGGATGGCTTCGAGCGTCATCGATGGCTTTCAAGGCTGTGACTCGCCCGCAGGCTTCGCGGAGCGTCAATGGAACGGGAATGTAACCAGATTGTGACGCGACGAAAGCGCTCTACGCCCTCCCGCCCCAGAATTCCGGTTTCCCGTACTGCTCCTTGAGGAAATCAAGCCACAGTCGCACCCGCAGCGGCAAGTGCTTGGCGCCCGCGAACACCGCGTAGATGCCGTTGGGCGGCGCGGCGAATTCGTCGAGCAGCGGCACCAGCAGGCCGGCGTCGATCTCGGCCTCGACCTCCCAGGTGCTGCGCCATGCAATGCCGTGGCCGGCCAGGCACCAGTCGTGCAGCACCTGGCCGTCGGAACAGTCGAGCGGGCCGCTCGGGCGCAGGTGGATCAGCTCCTGCGTGCCGCCCTCGGTCGTGATGCGAAAGGCCCAGCCGCGCGTCTGCGAGGCATCGCTGGACAGCGCGAGGCAGGCAAAGCGCGAGAGCTCGCCCGGGTGCTTCGGCTTGCCGTGGCGCCGCACGAACTCCGGCGTGGCGACGCAGCGGCGGCGATTGTCGGCGAGCCGCACGCTCACCAGCGACGAATCTGGCAGGTCGCCCACGCGCACGGCGCAGTCGAAGCTCTCGCCGGTGACGTCGACCACGCGGTCGCTGAGGTTCAGCGAGATCGTCACCTCGGGGTGCAGCGCATGAAAGCGCGGCACCAGCGGCGCGACGTGGCGGCGGCCGAAGCCCGCTGGCGCGGTCACGCGCAGGTGGCCGCTGGCCTTGACGCCGCCGGCGCTCACGCTGGCCTCGGCGTTGGCGAACTCGGTCAGCAGGCGCTGGCAGTCCTCGAGGAAGGCGCTGCCCTCGTGCGTGAGCGTGATGCGCCGCGTGGTGCGCACCAGCAGCTTGACGCCCAGCCGCTCCTCGAGCGCATCGAGCCGGCGGCCCATGATGGCCGGCGCCACGCCTTCGGCCTTGGCCGCGGCCGTGAGACCGCCGCGGGTTGCGACCGAGACGAAGGATTCGAGCTGCTTGAGGCGGTCCATGGGGCGGGAACTATATCGCCCGCCTTGTTCCGCCCTCTTCTTTATTCGGGCCGCACGCCCGCCTCGCGCACTGCGACACCCCAGCGCGCGTGCTCCGACTTGATGTATTGCGCCGCCTGCTCCGGCGTGCCGCCCACGGGCGTGCTGCCCTCGGCCAGCAGCTGCGAGATGGTCGCGGGCTTGGCCAGCGCCTTGTCGACGGCGGCGTTGAGCTTCTTCACGATATCGGCGCTCGTGCCGGCCGGCACCACGAGCGCCTTCCAGTCCACCGCCTCGAAGCCCTTGTAGCTCTCGGCCACGGTGGGCACGTCCGGCATCACCGGCAGGCGCTTGGCCGAGGTGACAGCCAGCGCGCGCAGCTTGCCGCCCTTCACCATCGCGAGCGCACCCTGGGGCGTGGCGAACATGCAGTCGGTCTGGCCGCCGAGCAGGTCGGTGATGGCGGGCGCGGCGCCCTTGTAGGGCACGTTGAGCACCTTGAAGCCCGCGCGCTTGGCCAGCACTTCGCCGGCCATGTGGCCCAGCGTGCCGGTGCCCGCGAGCGCCTGGCGGATCTCGCCCGGCTTGGCCTTGGCGGCGGCGACCAGATCGGCCAGCGACTTGAACGGCGCGTCGGCACGCACCACCAGCACCACCGGCTGCGAGGCCACCACCGACACAGGCATCAGGTCCTTCAATGCGTCGTAGGGCATCTTCGGAAAAAGCGTCGGGTTGATCGCGAGGTTGGCGGTCTGGCCCAGGCCGATGGTGTAGCCGTCGGGCTTGGCCTTGGCCACCACGTCCATGCCGATGTTGCCGTTGCCGCCCGCGCGGTTGTCGACGATGAAGGTCCATTTCGTGTCGTCGGCCAGCCTCTGCGCGACAAGCCGCGCCACGATGTCTGTGGCGCCGCCGGGCGTGTAGGGAACGATGAGCCGCACCGGCTTGTCGGGCCAGGCGGTGTCGGCGAGGGCGGGTGCGGCGTTCAGCCATGCGGCGGCCGCGGCGCACGCCAGAAAGGCGCGCCGTGCGTTGAAAAACATGAGGTCAGTCTCCGAGAGTGATGTGTTGTGTTTCGAGCGCGGCGATTTCCTCGTCGCTGTAGCCCACTTCTTTCAGCAGCTCGCGGCCGTGCTCGCCCACGCGCGGCGGCTGCAGACGGATGCCCGGGCGTTCGCCGGCCAGCGTGAACGGCATGAGCGGCACCTTCGCCATGCTGCCGTCATTCATGCGCACCGGCGCGAGGCCGCCGGTGGCGTTGAGGTGCGGATCGTCGAACAGCGCCTGCGGCTTCGTGATGGGCGCGAAGGGCAGCTCGTTCTTTTCGAACACCGCGGCGAGCTCGGCCGCGCTGTGGCTCGCGAGGTGCGAGCGAAGGATGGGCATCATCCATTCGCGCGCCAGCACGCGGTCGTTGTTGGTCTTCAGGCGCGGGTCGGCCAGCATCTCCTCGAGGCCGAAGGCCTTGCAGAAGATGGCCCACTGCTTGTCGCTCACGGCCGCCAGGAAGATCTGCTCGCCGTCCTTCACGGTGAACACGTCGTACACCGCCCAGGCCGAGATGCGGCTGGGCATCGGGTCGGCGGCCTTGCCGGTGGCGGCGAACTGCATCATGTGCTGCGCGACCAGGAACACGTTGTTCTCGAACAGCGCCGACTGCACCTCGCAGCCCTTGCCGGTGAGATCGCGCTGGCGCAGCGCGGCCATGGCGCCGATGGCGCCGAACATGCCGCCCATGATGTCGTTCACGCTGGTGCCGGCGCGCAGCGGGTCGCCCGAGCGGCCGGTCATGTAGGCCAGGCCGCCCATCATCTGCACCACCTCGTCGAGCGCGGTGCGGTGGTCGTAGGGGCCGGGCAGGAAGCCCTTGTGGCTCACGTAGATGAGGCGCGGGTTGAGCTTGGCGAGCGTGTCGTAGTCGAGCCCCAGCTTCTTCATGGTGCCGGGCTTGAAGTTCTCGCTCACGATGTCGGCCGTGGCGATCAGGCGCAGCGCGGCCTCCACGCCCTCGGGCTTCTTGAGGTCGAGCGCGATGCTCTTCTTGTTGCGGTTGAAGGTCGGGAAGAAGCCCGATCCCGAGCCGAGCAGGCGCCGCGTGCTGTCGCCCTCGATGGGCTCGACCTTGATGACCTCGGCACCGAGGTCGGCCAGCAGCAGGCCGCAGGTCGGGCCCATGACCATGTGGGTGAACTCGACGACGCGGACACCGGCGTAGGGAAGTGGGTTGGCTTCAGACATGTGTGCTGGTTTCCTGGACAAAGCCCTGAACAAAACCTTTGGGCAGGCCGGCCTCGGGCGTCATGCCATAGACCGGTTCGCCGGGCAGCCCGGCCATGAGCGGCGCGCGCGCCGCGATGAGTTTTTCCAGGTCGATGCCGGTGCGCACGCCCATGGCCTCGAACATGAAGACGAGGTCTTCAGTGACGGCATTGCCCGACGCACCCGGCGCATAAGGACAGCCGCCTAGCCCGCCGAGCGAGGCATCGAAGGTGCGCACGCCCTCGTCCCACGCGGCGAGGCAGTTCGCGATGCCGAGGCCGCGCGTGTTGTGCATGTGGGCCGCGCCGGCATGCTGGCCGAGTTCGGCGCGCAGCCGCTTGAACAGGCGGCGCACCTGTGCCGGGTTGGCATAGCCCACGGTGTCGGACAGGCCCGACTCGTCGGCACCGGCCTCGATGCACTGCGCGGCAAGGCGGATCACGTCGTCTTCCGGCACCAGCCCCTGCAGCGTGCAGCCGAAGGCGGTGGAGATGCCCGCTTCGAGCTTCACCTGCGGCGCGATGGCGTTGCGCAGCTCGGCGATGGCACGCACTTCTTCCACCATTTCCGTCGGCGTCTTGCGCACGTTGGCCAGCGAATGCGCCACGCTGGCCGACACCGGCATCGTGAGCTTGTGCACGCCCGCTTCGAGCGCGGCCTGCGCGCCCTTGCGGTTGGGCACCAGCGCCATCACCGTGAGGCCGGGCAGCGTGATGGCGTGGCGCACCACCTCGGCGGCGTCGGCCATCTGCGGCAGCAGCTTCGCGGGCACGAAGGAGGCGACCTCGATCTCGCGCACGCCGGCCGCATGAAGCGCGTCGATCCAGCGCAGCTTGTCGGCCGTCGGCATGGTGGCCTTGACCGACTGCAGGCCGTCGCGCGGACCGACCTCGCTGATGAGGACGTCGGGGGATGTCATCGGTTTCGTCTCCTTGAGGCTTGACTGTTCTATCTAATAGAACTATATTCCGTTAAACAGAATTAGACCGTCGATCCAATCGACTGTCAAGCCAAGCCATGCCCCGCAAAGCCCAGACCGAATCGGTGTCCGACCTCAATGCCGCCCCCGGCGGCGCCGCCGCGGTCGACCGCGCGCTGAGCCTGCTCTGCGCCTTCCAGCCGGGCGACGAGGCGCTGTCGCTCGCGCAGTTCGCCGAGCGCACGCAGCTCTACAAGAGCACCGTGCTGCGGCTGCTGGCCTCGCTCGAACATGCCCGGCTCATCCGCCGGCAGGACGACGGCCGCTACGCGCTGGGCATGGAGATCGCGCGGCTGCACGGGCTGTACGCGGCGTCGCTGTCGCTCGACCGCATCGTGCCGCCGGTGCTGCGCTCGCTCGCCGCAACAACGGGCGAAAGTGCCGCGTACCACGTGCGGCAGGACCAGGGCGACAGCTGGGTGCGGCTGTGCCAGTTCCGGGTCGACTCCTCGCATGTGGTGCGCGACCACGTGCGCGCTGGCGACCTGCTGCCCAACGATCGCGGCGCGGGGGCGCGCGTGCTGATCGCCTTCGGACCCGAGGCCGAGCGGCCGCGCGGCACCAAGGAACGCAAGCTGTACGACGCCATCCGCACGCAGGGTTACTGCGCGCTGGTGGGCGACCGCACGGCCGAACTGGCGGGGATCTCGGCGCCAGTGTTCCATGCCGATGGCAGCCTCGCTGCGGCCGTCACGCTGACGATGCCCACGCACCGCTACGACGAGCGCCATATCGAGCCGGTGCGCGCGGCTGCGCGCGAACTCACCGGGCAGGTTTGATTCCATCGCGGAAGAACCTCGATTACCTTTATTTTTGTCACAGATAAATCCCGCCCCTGGCTCTTACTCGCCAGCAAAGTATCGAATAAAGTTCGGTTCAGGATTGCATCTTTCTCAAGGAGAAACCCCATGACCACTCGCACCACCGCCCACGGACTTCAGGTCGCGACCGAGCTCCACCGCTTCATCGAAGACAAGGTCCTGCCCGCCAGCGGCGTGGCCAGCGACGTCTTCTGGAAGGGCTTCGACGCCATCGTCCACGACCTCGCACCGAAGAACATCGCGCTGCTCGCCGAGCGCGACCGCCTGCAGAGCGAGCTCGACGCGTGGCACAAGAAGAACCCCGGCCCGATCACCGCAGGTGATCCGTCGAATCCTTCCGACATGACCGCCTACCGCGCCTTCCTCGAGAAGATCGGCTACCTGCTGCCGCAGCCCAAGGGCGCGAAGGCCACGACCGCGAATGTCGACTCCGAACTCGCGCTGCAGGCCGGTCCTCAACTGGTGGTGCCGATCCTGAACGCACGCTATGCGCTCAACGCCGCCAACGCGCGCTGGGGCTCGCTGTACGACGCGCTCTACGGCACCGACGCGATTCCCGAAACCGGCGGTGCCGAGAAGGGCAAGGGCTACAACCCCGTGCGCGGCGCCAAGGTCATCGAGTTCGCGCGCAACGTGCTCGACCAGGCCGCATCGCTGGAAAACGGCTCGCACAAGAACGCCACCGGCTACAGCGTGAAGGACGGCAAGCTCGTCGTCGCGCTCCAAAGCAGCAGCACCGGCCTGGTCGATGCCTCGCAATTCATCGGCTACCAGGGCGATGCCGCTGCGCCGTCTTCCGTGCTGCTGAAGCACAACGGCATCCACCTCGACATCCGCATCGACCGCGGCACGCCCATCGGCAAGAGCGATGCGGCCGGCGTGAGCGACCTCGTGCTCGAAGCCGCGCTCTCGACCATCCTGGACCTCGAAGACTCGGTGGCCGTGGTCGACGCGGCCGACAAGGTGGTGGCGTACTCGAACTGGCTCGGCATCGTCGAAGGCACGCTCACCGAAGAAGTCGCCAAGGGCGGCAAGACCTTCACGCGCGGCCTGAACCCCGACCGCGAATACACCGGCGCCGACGGCCAACCCGTGAAGCTGCACGGCCGCTCGCTCATGTTCCTGCGCAACGTGGGCCACCTGATGACCAACCCGGCCGTGCTGTATGCCGGCGGCAAGGAAATCCCCGAGGGCATCCTCGACGCCGTGGTCACCACCACCATCGCCACCATCGACCTGAAGCGCAAGGGCAACTCGCGCACCGGCAGCATCTACATCGTCAAGCCGAAGATGCACGGCCCGGCCGAAGTGGCCTTCGCCAGCGAGCTGTTCGGCCGCGTCGAACAACTGCTCGGCCTGCCCGCCAACACGGTGAAGCTCGGCATCATGGACGAGGAGCGCCGCACCAGCGTGAACCTCAAGGCCTGCATCGCCGAAGCGGCCGCGCGCGTGGCCTTCATCAACACCGGCTTCCTCGACCGCACCGGCGACGAGATGCACACCGCCATGCAGGGCGGCCCGATGATCCGCAAGGGCGACATGAAGTCCAGCGCCTGGATCGGCGCTTATGAAAAGAACAACGTGCTGGTCGGCCTCTCGTGCGGCCTGCGCGGCAAGGCGCAGATCGGCAAGGGCATGTGGGCCATGCCCGACCTGATGGCCGCCATGCTCGAACAGAAGATCGGCCACCCCAAGGCCGGCGCCAACACCGCCTGGGTGCCCTCGCCCACCGCCGCCACGCTGCACGCGCTGCACTACCACCAGGTCAGCGTGACCGCGGTGCAGCAGGAGCTGGAGAAGATCGACGCCGACGCCGAGCGCGACAACATCCTCAACGCGCTGCTGCAGGTGCCGATCGCGCCCGAGGCCAAGTGGACGCCCGAAGAGCGCCAGCAGGAAATCGACAACAACGTGCAGGGCATTCTCGGCTACGTGGTGCGCTGGATCGACCAGGGCGTGGGCTGCTCCAAGGTGCCCGACATCCACAACGTCGGCCTGATGGAAGACCGCGCGACGCTGCGCATCTCGAGCCAGCACATCGCCAACTGGCTGCTGCACGGCGTGGTGACCAAGGCGCAGGTCGACGAGACCTTCCAGCGCATGGCCAAGGTGGTCGACGAGCAGAATGCGGGCGACCCGATGTACCAGCCGATGGCCGGCAACTTCGCGACCTCGGCGGCCTACAAGGCAGCGCAGGAACTGGTGTTCAAGGGCATCGAGCAGCCGAGCGGGTACACCGAGCCGTTGCTGCATGCTTGGCGGTTGAAGGTCAAGGGCGAGGCCTGATCTGCATCCCCGGCACCCTGCCGGGTTCAAGCGAACGAACGGCGCCCGAGGGCGCCGTTCTGCATGAGAAGCGGCGTGCCATTAGCATTCACGCCGCTCTCCTCTTTCGAATTTCCCCTCGATGAACACGAATGCGGCATTGCCGCCTCCGCCGCGCTGGTCAACCTCGGCCGCCGCGATGCTGGTCGCACTGGCCAGCGCCTTCGCCCTGAGCCAGGCCTTCCGCACCGTCGGCGCCATGATGGCAACGCCGCTCGCCGGGCACTTCGGCCTGACGCCACAACAGCTGGGCACGTGGGCCGGCACCTTCCACTTCATGTTCGGCATCATGCAGCTCGCGATGGGCGTGTCGATCGACATGTTCGGCGTGCGCCGCACGGTGCTGGTCGCCTTTCCGCTGGCCATCGCGGGCGCGGCGCTGTGCGCAATGGCGCCGAGCTTCGGCGCCCTGCTGCTGGGGCAGGCGCTGATCGGCGTCGGCTGCGCGCCGGCCTTCCTGGTGTGCACGGTGTTCATCGCACGGCACTTCGACGCCTCGCGCTTCACCGCGATGTCGGGACTGGTGATGAGCATGGCCGGGCTGGGCATCCTGTTCACCGGCACGCCGCTGGCCTTGCTGATCGAGGCCTCCTCGTGGCGCGCGGGCTACGCGGTGCTGGCTGGGTTCGCCGTGCTCTCGTGGAGCCTCATCTTCTGGCGCGTGCACGAGCCGGTGCGTGCGGTGGATCAGGCGAGCCCGCAGGCAGCGCCGGCCGAGCGCCAGTCGCTGCGCAAGGCGGTGCGCGAACTGCTGCCGCTGTTCGCGATGCCGCACACCCTGGGCCTGCTGTGCTTCGCCTGCGTGTCGTACGCGGCCTTCATCACGCTGCGCGGCCTGTGGCTCGGGCCGGTGTTGCACGACCGGCACGGCCTGTCGCTGGTGGCCAGCGGCAATGTCGCATTGGTCATGACGGTCGCCGGCATGCTCAGCCCGGCGCTGTTCGGCCGGATGGACCCGGGCGGCGCACGCCGCGCACACTGGATGATGGGATGCTCGTTCGCCGGCGCGCTGATGTTCGGCGCCATGGCGCTGACGCAATCGCGCGCGGTGGACATCGGCCTGCCGGTCTTCTACGGCCTGCTTTCGGGCTACAGCGTGCTGCAGTACGCCTACACCAGGAACGCCTACCCCGCTGCGATGACGGGACGCGCGATGGCGCTGCTCAACATGGCGATGTTCCTCGGCGTGTCGCTGATGCAGTGGACGACCGGCGTGGCCGCGTCGTGGGCCGTGGCGAATGGCGTCGAGCCGTTCCGCGCGGTGTTCCTCACGGTCGCGGCCATGCTGGCCGCGGGCACGCTCGCGTTCCTCGTGCTGCCGCGCGCGGCGGCGCCGGTGCGGCTCAGCGCTTGATCGCCAGCATCAGCACGCCGCCCGCGATCATTGCCACGCCCGCCCACTCGCGGCCGCTCGGCCGTTCGCCGAGGAACATCACTGCGAAGAGCACCACCAGCACCACGCTGAGCTTGTCCACCGGCGCGACCTGCGAGGCATTGGAGGCGGTGGTGCCCATGGTGCTTCTTTCATCGGTGGCGACGCGGCCGCCATCATGCGCGGTCGAACTCCCGCCGCGTCAGGCCTCTTCACCCAGGCGCGCCCGGATCTCCTTGCGGCCGAGTTGGCGCTTGGTCGCGGCATAGACATCGGATCGCCCGTACATACGCTGATTGCAGGAATCGCCGAAGGCCGGCCGGCCCCATGTGCTGATCGTCTTGACGAAGCAGCGTCGCAGAACGTCGAAGCGCTTGTCCCAGACGCCCGGCGCCTTCATCGGCGGCGTGGGTGCCAGCGTGATCTCGTACCAGTAACCGTCCACGCGGTGCCATTGCGTGAGTTCGTCGATCACGACGAACGACAGCTCCGGCTTCTTGCCGCGCTGCCCGTACCTCTCGTCCCGTTCGCGTTGCCGAGCCTGTGCGATGCGCCGGTTGGGCAGCAGGATGCCGGTGACAGGGTGCACGAAGAGCTCCACTCTCGAAGCCTCCTCCAGCGGCACGCGATCACCGCGTCCCCACCAGGCCGCACGCACCAGCACCTCCCCGTCGCGCATCACCGTATCGCGTTCCACGAAATCGTCGATGTGCTCGAAGATGTGCGCCTGCACGGTGCTGCGTCGATCGATGCCGCTGCATAGCTCCGAATACACCTTGTCCCACGGCCGGTGCACCTGCTTGTGCAGCCAGCGCTTGAGGGGCGCGAGGTTCTCGTTGAGCCCCTTGGGGTACTCATAGCCGTGCTTCATGCCCAGGCGCGAGCCGCGCTCCTTGCTGTTGCGCCACTTGCGCCCGTCGCCCTGTACGCCACCACCGCGACGCGGCCGCTCGACGATGACCTTGTCCATGTCGTCACGCATCGTCGCCCCTCCCCCTGAAGTCGCGCACGGCCTTCTGCAGCGCCACCTTCTGCGCGCGCCGTTCGGCGCGGTGCGTGCGCAGGTGGCGCCCTGCCTTCTGGTTCGATTCGCCGCGCGCCATCGCGGCCACTACAGGATTGCGAGGTGCCACGCCAGGCACCGAAAAGTAAAACCGGCCCAGACGCTTGTCGTCGTCGCGGGCCTTTCGTTGAGCACTCATGTGCACACACTCCGAAAAACAGAAAGGCCCCGGCGAATGGCTGCGCGGGGCCTTTGTCGATGGGCCTCGGCGGGTGCATGGATGCACGTCCGGCCGGGGCGGTCGGTGTGCGGATCAGGTGTTCAGGAAACGGTTCATTGAATTGGTTTGTCGCCCGGGAGGTTGGTCGTCGCCAGGCGCGGTGAAAAGAAACTGTCGCTGAAAAACGAAGGGCGGATTTTGGCGAGCCCGCATGCGACGCGCAAGCGCCGCATGGGCGGTTGTGGCGCAAAGCCGACGCGGTGCCGTCGCGTGAATCCAGTTGCGCGGCCGCGCCGTATCCGACTCAAGCGCATCGCGCCTCCGAGCTGCTGGCGGTTTCCACAGTCAACTTCCACCAAGAACCTTTTTTTCCAGGAGCCTTCAATGAAGAAACTCATGATTGCAGTCGGCGTTTCGATCCTGCTCGGCGCTTGCGCGGGCGGCACGGCCATGGGCGGCAGTGGCGGCGGCATGTCGTCGAACCCGATGGTCGGCGGTGCGGCGATGTACCCGACGAAGGACATCGTCGACAACGCCGTGAATTCGAAGGACCACACCACGCTGGTCGCGGCCGTGAAGGCCGCGGACCTCGTGGGCACGCTCAAGAGCCCCGGCCCGTTCACCGTGTTCGCACCGACCAACGCGGCCTTCGCCGCACTGCCGGCCGGCACGGTCGACACGCTGCTCAAGCCCGAGAACAAGCCCACGCTGACCAAGGTGCTGACCTACCACGTGGTGCCCGGCCGGATGGACGGCCCGGCGCTGATGAGCGCCATCAACGCAGGCGGTGGCAAGGCCACGCTGAAGACCGCGAGCGGCGGCACGCTGACCGCGACGATGAGCGGCAGCAACGTGATGGTGACCGACGCCAAGGGCGGCACGGCGATGGTGACGATCGCCAACGTCTACCAGTCGAACGGCGTGATCCACGTCGTGAACAAGGTGCTGCTGCCGGGTTGATCGCAACCCTCTTCAGCGCCGGCGCGACGGGCCTTCAGGTCCGCCGCGCCGCTTCCGCTTCGTCGCGCAGCCACTGCGCGAAATCCTGCGCGTCGCGGTTGCTCCCGGCGCGCTTCGACATCTCGACGAAGTAGCCGCGGCGCGACGCGGCGCCTTCGCCCAGCGGCGCGACCAGGCGGCCGTCCCTCACCAGGTCCTGCAGCAGCGGCAACCGGCCGATCACCACGCCCTGGCCCGCCACGGCCGCGGCCACCGCGTCGGCGTATTGCGTGAAGCGCAGCGTGCTCTTCATGCGCAGGTCGGCGAGCCCCATGACCTTGAGCCAGGGTTCCCAGTCGGTCGTTGGTGCTTCGCTGTGGTCCGGGTACTCGATCGTGAGCAGCGTGAGTCCCGAAAGATCCGAGGGCGCGTGCAAGGCCGCCGCGAGCTGCGGGGCACACAGCGGCACCACCGACTCCTCGAACAGCGCCGCGCCGACGCCGCGATCGATCGGCACGAAGCGCACCGCCAGGTCGATGCGGCTGCGCTCCAGGTCGAGCACGTCGAGCGTGGCCGACACGCGCACGTCGACCTGCGGATGACTGCCGGTGAAGCGCACGAGCCGCGGAATGAGCCACAGCGATGCGAAGCCCGGCGTGGTGGTGATCGCCACCTGACGCGGCGCGGCACTGGCGCGCACGCGCGCAGTGGCATCGCGCAGGCGCTCCAGGCTGTCGGTGACGGCGCGCTGCAGCACGCCGCCGGCCTCGGTGAGCGACAGCGCGCGGTGCCGGCGCTCGAACAGCAGCACGCCCAGGCTGGCTTCGAGCTGCTGGATCTGCCGGCTCACGGCCGACTGCGTCAGGTGCAGCTCGCCGGCCGCGAGCGTGAAGCTCAGCCGGCGCGCAGCCGCCTCGAAACTGCGCAGCAGTTCGAGCGGCGGCAGTTCGCCGTTCATGGCGCCAAGGGCTTTCGCATTCTCTAGATGCATGCAAAGAGTTCCGAATGACCGTGTGCAACGGAGGGATCGGCCCACTATATTCATTCGTATCACGAATGCAATGGAGCTTGCCATGAGCACCTCTTCCCCCGCTTCTTCCCGCTTCCACGTCAGCCTCCCGAAACGTTCCGTCTTCGCCGTACCCGATGGTGCGGGCGTGGGCATCGAATGCCGAAGCGGCTCGGTCTGGGTCACGCTCGACCGCGACCCGCGCGACATCGTGCTCGAGCCCGGCGAGCGCTTCGAAGGCACCGAGCACCGGCGCGTGCTGGTGTCGGCGCTGGAGGCGTCGTGCATCACGGTGTCGGATGCGCGGCCGGCCGCCATGCCTCTCTCGAAGGGCACGGGCACACGGTCGCCTTGGCGACTTCCGTCACACGGGTTGTCCCCGGCTTGACCCAGGCTCGTGTGCATCGAACCATCGATGCCCATGAGCCCCGACGCACCCACCTCCACCGCCCGATGAGCGACCAGCCCTACATCCTCCAGGAGCTGGCCGACGGCATCGCCACGCTCACGCTGAATCTTCCCGCCAAGCTCAACCCGATCGCGCGCGAGCTGCAGGTCGAACTGCGCGATGCGCTCGACCGCATCCGCGACGACCGCGCGGTGCGCGCAGTGATCCTCACCGGCGCCGGCAAGGCCTTCTGCGTGGGCGCCGACCTGAGCGCGATGGCGCCGGGCGACGAGGGCAAGTCCCTCGGCACGCAGACGGCCGAGTGGATGCAGCAGCTCAGCAATCCGCTGATCGAGGCGCTGCGCACGCTGCCTGTTCCCGTGGTCGCCGCCGTCAATGGCCCTGCGGCTGGCGCCGGCGTGGGCCTTGCGCTGGCAGCCGACGTGACCATTGCCGCGCGCAGCGCGTATTTCTATCTGCCCTTTCTGCCCAAGCTCGGCATCGTGCCGGACCTCGGCTGCACCTGGGCCATTCCGCGCCGCGCCGGCCGGGCGCGCGCCATGGGCATGGCGCTGCTCGACGAGCGCGTGGGCGCGGGCCGCGCCGTGCAATGGGGCCTGATCTGGGGTTGCGTGGACGACGAGCAGTTGATGGAGGAAGCCAAGGGCATCGCGCAGCGCCTCGCCCGCCTGCCGGCGCATGCAGTGCTCGAGGCGCGCGAGGCCTTCGAGGCCTCGGAGCGCCACACGCTGAAGGAGCAGTTGCACTACGAGAGCGAGCGCCAGCGCGAGCTGATCGACCGCCCGAGCTTCCGCGAAGGCGTGAGCGCCTTCCTGCAGAAGCGGCCGCCGGTCTTCGAAAGCCGCTGACATCCTGTCACCCTGACACTGGCGCCTGCCGGGGGGCTGCGGGAGAATGCCGCGCATGCCCATCCTCAACGCCTTCTACGCCCAGTCGGGCGGCGTCACCTCGGTCATCAACGCGTCGGCCTGCGGCGTGATCGAGACGGCGCGAAAACATCCCGACCGCATCGGCAAGCTCTATGCCGGGCGCAACGGCATCATCGGCGCGCTGACCGAGGAGCTGATCGACACCGGCGCCGAATCGGCCGAGGCGATCGCGGCGCTGCGCAGCACGCCCTCGGGCGCTTTCGGTTCGTGCCGCTACAAGCTCAAGTCGCTCGAGAAGAACCGGCGCGAATACGAGCGGCTGATCGAGGTATTCAAGGCGCATGGCATCGGCTACTTCTTCTACAACGGCGGCGGCGATTCGGCCGACACCTGCTTCAAGGTGAGCCAGCTGTCGCAATCGATGGGCTATGCGCTGCAGGCCATCCACGTGCCCAAGACCATCGACAACGACCTGCCGCTGACCGACTGCTGTCCGGGCTTCGGCTCGGTTGCGAAGTACGTGGCGGTGTCGACCATCGAGGCCTCGTTCGACGTGCGTTCGATGGCGGCAACATCGACCAAGGTGTTCGTGCTCGAAGTGATGGGGCGGCACGCGGGCTGGATCGCCGCGGCGGGCGGGCTGGCGGCGGACCAGGGCATTCCGGTGGTAGTGCTGTTCCCGGAGATCGAGTTCGACAAGCCGCGCTTCATCGCGCGCGTCGACGAACTGGTGAAGCAGCACGGGTATTGCTCGGTGGTGGTGTCCGAAGGCTGCCACCACCCTGATGGCACCTTCCTTGCCGAGCAGGGCACGCGCGACGCCTTCGGCCATGCGCAGCTCGGCGGCGCGGCGCCGGTGGTGGCGCAGATGATCAAGGAAGCGCTGGGCCACAAGTTCCACTGGGCGGTGGCCGACTACCTGCAGCGCGCGGCGCGCCACATCGCCTCGGCCACCGACGTGAAGCAGGCCTACGAGCTGGGACAGCGCGCGGTGGAGCTGGCACTCGAAGGCCGCAATGCCGTCATGCCCACCATCAAGCGCACATCCGATGTGCCTTATGCCTACCGCCTGGGCTGCGCACCGCTCGAATCGGTGGCCAACGTCGAGAAGCCGATGCCGCGCGATTTCATCTCGGACGATGGCTACGGCATCACCGAGCGGTGCCGGCGCTACCTGCTGCCGCTGATCGAGGGCGAGGACTATCCGGCCTACAGCGGCGGGTTGCCGGTCTACGTGACGCTGCAGAACGTGGCGGTGGCGAAGAAGCTGCCGGCTTTCGAGATCGCATGACAACTTCGGCGGCAGCCACCGGCCTGATCGACGCCACACGCTGTCCGCTGTGCGGCGAGGCGAACCGTTGCGCAATGGAAATCGAACGCGAGACGGGCCAGGCGCAGCCGCCCTGCTGGTGCATGCAGGCCGACTTCGGCAAGGCGCCGCTCACGAACCTGCCGGAAGACATGCGCGGGCTGGCGTGCATCTGCATGCGCTGCGCGACCGGCGCGCCGCCGGCTCAGGACTGAGCAGGGTTCTGTGATTGCCCCTGTGACTGCTCCCGCTCGTCGGGTGCGGGATCAGCGGCCACATCGCTGGCCACCACCATCGTCGGCGCACTGCCCGGGCGCTGCTGCGTGATCACGCGGTGGATGAACTGCAGCTTGCCCACCGCCGCGCGCGGCAGCACGAAAGGGTAGTAGTCGGGCTGCCCCATGCTGCGCGACAGCTCGTTGAGCACGTTGGTGAGCAGCACCCAGCCGTTGATGAAATCGAGGAACTTGCCGGCATCGGGATCGTCCGGCTGCCAGAGGTCAGCCGCAGTGAAGAGGTCGCTTGCCAGCTCGACGTTGGTTGCGTCGACACCGAAGCTCATCGCGGTGTCCGCCGTATCGGCCATGTGCAGGTAGTGGGCCCAGGTCTCGGCCCAGTCTTCCCAGGGATGCGTGCTCGCGTAGCTGCTCACGAAGCGGTCGGCCCAGTCGGGCGGCGGGCCCTGTTCGTAGTGGTGCTGCAGCGCGGCGGCGTAGTCGGCGCGTTCGTCGCCGAAGAGCGCGCGGAAGTCGTCGATCCACGGCGTGGGCAGCACCAGCAGGTCCCAGTAGTAGTGGCCGACCTCGTGGCGGAAGTGGCCCAGCAGCGTGCGGTAGGGCTCGCGCATCTCGGCGCGAATGCGCTCGCGCACGGCGTCCTCGGCCTCTTCGGCGTTGAGCGTGATCACGCCGTGCTGGTGGCCGGTCATCACGTGCGGGCCGCCCGGCATGTTGCTGAGGAAGTCGAAGGTCAGCCCGTGCACAGGATCGGCGTGGCGGCTCACCACCGGCAGGCCGAGCGCAAGCAGTTGCGAGATGAGCCGGCGCTTGGCGGTCTCGAGCTTGCCCCAGAGTTCTCCGTTGGCTTCCACCGAAAGATCGGGAATGGTGCGGGTGACGCTGCAGGCGAGGCAGTAGCCGGGCGCGAGGCCCTGGGTGTCGTCGGGCAGGGTCTCGCCTTCGCGTGCGGCAGGCACCATCCAGCTGCAGGCGGCCGGGGTCATGAGGTTCGCGCAGCGGCGGTAGGTCTTGCCATGCGGGTCGCCGAACACGGTGAAGGTGTCGGGCTGCGCGCCCTCGCCCGCCGCCGGCGCGAGGGGCATCACGCCGAGCCGGTCGATCACGTAGCCGAGCGGTGTGTGGCAGGCCAGGCATTTGCTGTTGCGCAGGAACACGGGGCGGCCGCACTGGCAGCGGTAGGCGCGGCTCACGGTCGGCGCGGCCAGCTCGGTCGCGAGCGTGGAAGTGCCTTCCGGCTCGGCGGGGGCCGGTTGGGCGTTGGCTTGTTGTTCGTCGGGCATGGTGTCCATGTGTTGTCTCGATCTTCTTCCTGACGCTGAGGGGACAGCCGACGCATTGTGCGGGCCACCCGTCGCGCCCTCGCCCGCGCAAAGACCGATATGCTTGTAGGACGACGGACCCGAGACATTCCGCCGCCCCATGACCTCCCCACAGACCTCCGAAGCCGCGACCACGCCGGCCCCGCCCTCCATCGGCACGCTGCGCGAGCGCTATGGCGAGCGCTACCGCTGGTATCTGCTGCTGTCGGTCATGGTGGGCACGATGGCGTCGATCATGTCCTCGACCATCGTCAACGTGGCGATTCCGGGCATGAGCCACCACTTCTCGCTCGGCCAGGAGCGCGCGCAGTGGGTGAGTTCGGGCTTCATGGTGGCAATGACGGTGTCGATGCTCACCACGCCCTGGCTGCTGTCGCGCTACGGCTACCGTCGCACCTACGCGGGCACGATGCTGTTGCTGCTGGTGGGCGGCATCGTGGGCGGCGTGGCCAACGACTTCTCGCTGGTGCTGCTCGCGCGCGTGGCCGAGGGGCTGGCGGCGGGCGTGGTGCAGCCCATTCCGGCCATCATCATCCTGCGCGCCTTCGAGCCCCACGAGCAGGGACGCGCGAGCGGCATCTTCGGCATGGGCGTGGTGCTGGCGCCGGCGGTGGGGCCGAGCATCGGCGGGGTGCTGGTCGACCTGTTCGGCTGGCGCTCGATCTTCTTCATGGTGGTGCCGTTCTGCCTGGCCTCGCTCTGGCTGGCCTACAAGTTCGTGCCGACCACGGCGCCGGGCGGCGTGGCCGCGGCGCGCGGCGGCGGGCTCGACGCGCGCGGGCTGGCGCTGGGCACGGTCGGCACGCTGTGCCTGCTGAACGGGCTGGTCGCGCTGCGCGGCGATTCGCCCCTGCAGGCCGGCCTGCTGCTGGCGGGCGCGCTGGTGTCGTTCGCCGCCTTCGTGTGGTGGCAGCGGCGGCTCGCGGCCTCGGGCGGCACGCCGCTGATGAACCTCGCGCTGTTCCAGTACCGGCAGTTCGCCATGGGCAGCGTGGTGGCCTTCATCTACGGCACGGCGCTGTTCGGCTCGACCTACCTGCTGCCGGTGTACATGCAGGTGGGGCTGCATCTGTCGGCCTCGCACGTGGGCACCATCCTGCTGCCGGCGGGCATCGTGCTCGCGCTGACCATCGCCGGCGTCGGCCGGCTGGCCGACAAGCACCCGACCTGGGTGCTGGTGACGATCGGCCTCGCGCTGCTGGCGGCGTCGTTCGCGCTGATGATGGTGCTGCGGCTCGACAGCGCTCTGTGGCTGCTGGTGGCCTTCGCGATCATCGGGCGCATCGGGCTGGGCTTCATCCTGCCCTCGCTCAACCTGGGTTCGATGCGGCCGCTGGCCAAGCCGCTGATCCCGCAGGGCGCGAGCGCCATCAACTTCGTGCGCATGCTGGGCGGCGCGGCGGGCGTGAGCCTGTGCGCCATCGTTCTCGAATGGCGGCTGGCGGCGCATGGCGATTCGCTCGCCAACCCGATGAGCAGCCCGGCGCGGCTGGCCGCTTTCGATGAGGTGTTCGCAATGCTGGCAGGGCTTTGCGCGATTGCCATCTGCGCGGCCTGGCAGTTGCGCCGCCCGCCACAACAAGGGTAAGCACTCAGTACTACCTAAGACCCCATCGTTTCTAATTGTTAACAGTTGTTAAACACAGTTAGAGTGGGTCTTACATCATGCAACGCAGAAGTTTTATCGCCTCGACGGCGGTTCTCGCCGGCGGCCTCGCGCGGCTCTCGTCTGTGCAAGCCGCCGAGGCGGGGGTGAGCGACAGTGAAATCGTGCTCGGCAGTTCGGCCGTGCTGAGCGGTCCGCTCGGCTCGCAGATCAAGGTCGTGCACAACGGTGCCGCGCTGGCGTTCGATTCGGTCAACGAACAAGGCGGCGTGGGCGGGCGCAAGATCAAGATGGTGGCGCTGGACGACGAGCTGAAGGCCGACAAGGCGGTGGAGAACTACGGCAAGCTGCTGAACGACCACCGCGTGTTCGCCTTCTTCGGCTGCGTGGGCTCGGGCACGACGGCCGCGGCGGCCAAGCTGCTGCAGCAGAGCGGCGCGCCCAGTGTGGGCGGCTACGGGGTGGGCGACAGCGCGCGCGAACGCGTAGCGGGCTCGGCCTACTTCGTGCGCGCCAGCAACGCACGCGAAGCACAGGCCCTGGTCGAGCACCTGGCCACCATCGGCGTGAACAAGATCGCCATCGCCCACCTCGACAACCCCGGCGGCGCCGAGGCGGTCAAGCTGATCGAGGCGGCCATGGCCCCCCGCAAGCTCGCGCCGACGGCCACGGTCATGGTCAAGGGCGACGGCTCGAACGCCGCCGCCGCCGGCAAGGCGCTGGCCGACAGCCAGTCCCAGGCCATCCTGATGTATCTGGCCGGCACCGTGGCGGGCGAGGTGATCAAGGCCACCTACGACGCCGGCAGCAAGCCGATGTTCTATGGCATGTCGATCGTGCCGGGCGAGGTCACGGCCAAGGTGGTGCCCCTGCAGGCGGGCGGCCTGGCGATCTCGCAGGTCATGCCCTATCCCTGGGGCGAGGTGGAAACCGTGACGCGCGACTATCGCCGGCTGGCCGAGCGGGCGCAGGTGCCGGTGGGCTACGGCAGCTTCGAGGGCTACCTGAACGCACTGGTGATGATCGAGGCGCTCAAGCGCACCGGCCGCGACCTGACGCGCGCGCGCCTGCATGCGACGCTGCGCGCACTCAAGCTGCGCCTGGCCGGCATGGACATCGATTTCTCGACCGGCAGCACCACCGGCTCGCGCTTCATCGAGATGGTGCGCGTCACGCCCGAGGGCCGCTTCGTGCGCTGAAAGGGCGAGCGGATTCGCCAAGCGGCTGGCGCTCGCGCTTTAATGGCGCCATGTGCCAATTGCTTGGAATGAATTGCAACACGCCCACGGACGTGACCTTCAGCTTCACCGGCTTCGCGCAACGCGGCGGCCGCACCGACCATCACGCCGATGGCTGGGGCATCGCGTTCTTCGAGGACCGCGGGCTGCGCCACTTCGTCGATCACCAGCCGGCGTGCGAATCGCCGGTGGCGGAGCTGATCCGGCGCTACCCCATACAGAGCCGCAACGTCATCGCGCACATCCGCAAGGCGACGCAGGGGGAGGTCAACCTGCAGAACTGCCACCCGTTCGTGCGGGAGCTCTGGGGGCGCTATTGGGTGTTCGCCCACAACGGCGACCTGAAGAAATTCCGCCCGCGCCTGCACGGCAACTTCCATCCGGTGGGCAACACCGATAGCGAGCACGCCTTCTGCTGGATCATGCAGGAGCTGGCCAAGTCGCATGCGGGCGTGCCGAGCATCGAGGAGCTGACGCTCACTCTGCGCGAACTGGCACCGCAGCTCGCGGCGCACGGCACCTTCAACTTCATGCTGTCCAACGGGCAGGCGCTGTGGGCGCATGCCTCGACCAACCTCTGGTACGTGGAGCGCCGCCACCCCTTCGTGACGGCGCAGTTGTCGGACGAAGACCTGGAGATCGACTTCGCGCGGCACACCACGCCCAACGACCGCGTGGCCGTGGTCGTGACCGCGCCGCTGACCACCAACGAGACATGGACGCAGTTCACGCCGGGCGAACTGCATGTGTTCGTGGACGGGCAGCGCTCAGTGCGCTGAAGCCCGGGCCAGGTGCGCCTCGAGCGCATCGACGAACATCGCCGGCACGTCGAAGCCCGTCTGCTCGGTGATCTCCTGGAAGCAGGTCGGGCTGGTCACGTTGATCTCGGTGACCGAGTCGCCGATCACGTCGAGCCCGATCAGCAGCAGACCGCGCGGCGCGAGCGTCCGCCCCACGGTCTCGGCGATCTCGCGATTGCGCGCCGTGAGCGGCTGGGCCACGCCCTTGCCGCCGGCTGCCAGATTGCCACGGACCTCGGTGCCCTGCGGAATGCGCGCCAGCACGAAAGGCGCCGGCTCGCCCGCGATGATCAGGATGCGCTTGTCGCCCTGTACCACTTCCGGCACGAAGCGCTGCACCATGATCGTTTCGGCGCCGTCCTTGTTGAGCGTCTCGACGATGGAGCCCAGGTTCAGCGCATCCTGCTTCACGCGGAAGATGCCCATGCCGCCCATGCCGTCGAGCGGCTTCAGGATGATGTCGCCGTGCTCCGCGTGGAAGTCGCGCACGGCCTGGGCGCTGCGCGTGACCAGCGTGGGCGTGACGAACTGCGGAAACTCCATGATCGCGAGCTTCTCGGGGTGGTCGCGCAGCGCGCGCGGCGAGTTCACCACCTGCGCACCCTCGCGCTCGGCCTGCTCCAGCAGGTGCGTGGCGTAGATGTATTCGGCGTCGAAGGGCGGGTCCTTGCGCATCAGCACGGCGTCGAAATCCTTCAGCGCCTTGGCCTCGGTGATGTCGACGCGATACCAGCCCCGGGCGTCGCCGGTCAGCGTGATCTGCTGCACCGTGGCCGTGACCACGCCGCCCGACTTCCACTGGATGTCCTGCGGCAGGCAGGCGGCGATGCGATAACCGCGGCGCTGCGCCTCGCGCATCATCGAGAAGGTCGTGTCCTTGTAGATCTTGAAGTGATCGAGCGGATCGGCGACGAAGAGGATGTTTTTCATCAGGCGTTCTTTCTTGCGGTGCCGGGGCGCGGTGGCCAGTGGCATGAGGTATCGGGCGCGATGTTGCCGGAAGCGGCGATGTCCTTGCCGGCGGGGGCCTTTTCCCCTCTTGAACCCGCAGCAGCCGACCTGGCCGCGCAACGGCATCGGACGATTGTGCCGGGAGCCCGCAGTCGCAGGATTGTCAACAATCCCGACCTCGTAACGTCAACCATCCGGCACGGGAATTGCATGAATCCGGCTCCGACAACTACCGGAGAACCTCGTGGAGACATCCGTTTCGCAAGGCAGCCCCGCGCCCGATCCCGCCGCCGTGGTCGACGAATTCCTTCGCCTGGTGATGATCCCGGACCCGCAGTCGGCCTCCCGCTTCACCGCGCCCGACGTCCGCATCCGTTTCACCGGCAACCGCCCAATGAAGGCGCCCGGCGACACCTCGGCCTTCAACGCGAAGCGCTATGCATGGGTCAAGAAGAAGATCGAGCGCACCGAAACGGTGGCCGGCGGCACGCCCGAGGAAACGGTGGTCTACAGCCTGGGCACGCTCTACGGTGCATGGCCCGACGGCACGGCCTTCGAAGGCAATCGCTATGTCGACCGTTATGTGGTGCGCCACGGCCTGATCGTGCAGATGGACGTCTGGAACGACAGCGCCGAATGGCTGCTGGTGCGCGCCGGACTCGCCGTGCTGTGAGGCCGCCGGCATGACCACGCGCTGGCCCGACCGGCTCCCCACGCACGACCGCTTCGACTACCGGCCCATCACGCGGCGGCCCGACTATGTCTGGCCGAACGGCGCGCGGCTGGCGGTGTACATCGGCTTCAACGTCGAGCACTTCGCCTTCGGCGACGGGCTGGGTGCATGCATCGGCCCGGCCTCGCCACAGCCCGACGTGCTCAACCACGGCTGGCGCGAGTACGGCAACCGCGTCGGTGCGTGGCGCTGCCTCGAACTGTTCGACGCGCTCGCGCTGCCCACCGGCGCGCTGGTCAACACCGCGCTGTACGACCACTGCCCCGAGCTGATCCAGGCGCTGGTGGCGCGCGGCGACGAACTGATCGGCCACGGCCACAGCAATGCCGAGCGCCAGGGCGTGCTCGACGAAGAGCACGAGCGCGCACTGCTGCTGCGCTGCCGCGAACGCATGCTGCGCGAAAGCGGGCAGGCGCCCGCCGGCTGGCTCTCGCCGTGGATCTCGGAAAGCATCCTCACGCCCGACCTGCTGGCCGAGACCGGCTACGGCTACACCCTTAACTGGTGCCACGACGACCAGCCGCTGCGCATGCGCACGCGCGGTGGCGGTTCGCTGTGGTCGGTGCCGTACCCGCAGGAGCTCAACGACATCCCGATGATCGTCGGCCGCCTGATGGACGCGAAGGACTTCAGCGCCATGGTGGTCGACAACTTCGAGGAAATGCTCGACCAGTCGCGCGCGCAGCCGCTGGTGATGGGCCTGGCGCTGCATCCGTACATCGTCGGGCAGCCCTACCGGCTAAGGCACCTGCGCACCGCGCTCGCGCGCCTGGCGCAGGCGCGCGACCGGGGCGATGTCTGGTTCACCACGCCGGGCGCGATCGCCTCGCATGTGGCGAAGCTCGAGAGGGAGCGGCCGGGGGAATTCGGCTGAGGCGCACCGCGCCAGGCCTCCTCAGATCTCGATCTTCGACCCCAGCTCCACCACCGCGTTGTTCGGCAGCCCCAGGAACGCCGCCGCCCCGCTCGCGTTGTGGTGCATCTGCGCGAACAACTTCTCGCGCCACGGCGCCATGCCGCTGCCCAGCGTGGGGATGACAACGTCGCGCGACAGGAAGTAGCTGGTCGTCATCTGCTCCAGCTGGCAGCCGCGCATGCGCGCGTTTTCGAGCGCGCGCGGCAGGTCGATGTCGTTCTTGAAGCCGTAGTGCACCATGATCTGCCAGCAATGGTGGCCGAGGGCCTCGATCTCGATGCGCTTGTCCATCGGGATCCATGGCACCTCGTGGTTGCGCACGGTCACGAACATGTTCTGCTCGTGCAGCACCTTGTTGTGCTTCAGGTTGTGCAGCAGCGCATTGGGCACGGTGCCCGGCTCGGCCGTGAGGAACACCGCCGTGCCGTCCACGCGCGCCGGCGGGCTGACGAACACCGAGCCGAGAAAGGACTTCAGGTCGATCGCGTCGGCATGCTGCGCCTCGCCCATCAGGCGGCGGCCTTCCTTCCACGTGATCATCAGCGTGAAGACGAAGCCGCCGATCAGCAGCGGGAACCAGCCGCCTTCGAACAGCTTGAGCAGGTTCGACGCGAAGAACAGGAAGTCGACGACGAAGAAGACCGCGGTCGACGCGATGCACAGCGCCAGCGGCAGCTTCCACGCATAGCGGATCACGAAGAAGGTCAGCACCGTGGTGATCAGCATGTCGGTGGTCACGGCGATGCCGTAGGCCGCGGCCAGGCTGCTCGACGAACGGAACATGACCACCGCCAGCACGATGGCCACGAACAGGCCCCAGTTGACCAGCGGAATGTAGATCTGGCCCGCCGTGCGCACGCTGGTGTGCTCGATGTTCAGGCGCGGCAGGTAGCCCAGCTGGATGACCTGGCGCGTGACGCTGAAGGCGCCCGTGATGAGGGCCTGCGACGCGATCACCGTGGCCGCAGTGGCCAGCAGCACCAGCGGAATGAGCGCCCATTCGGGCGCCATCATGAAGAACGGGTTCTTCACCGCCTCGGGGTTCTCCAGCAGCAGCGCGCCCTGGCCGAAGTAGTTGAGCGTGAGCGCCGGCATCACCACCGAGAACCATGCGATGCGGATCGGGCTCTTGCCGAAGTGCCCCAGGTCGGCGTACAGCGCCTCGGCGCCGGTCACGCACAGCACGGTGGCACCCAGCAGGATGAAGCTGGTGCCGGGGTTGTCCCACATGAACTTCAGCGCGTAGAACGGATTCAGCGCCTTCAGGATCTCGGGGTGGTGCAGGATCTGGGACACGCCGAGCACGGCAATCGCCAGGAACCACACCAGCGTGATCGGCCCGAAGAACTTGCCGATGCCCGCCGTGCCGCGCTTCTGCACCACGAACAGGCAGAACAGCACGACCAGCGTGAGCGGAATGACGTAGTGCGTGAAGTGCGGCGACACCACCTCCAGGCCCTCGACCGCCGAGAGCACCGAGATGGCCGGGGTGATGACCCCGTCGCCATAGAAAAGCGAGGTGCCGAAGATGCCGACCACCAGCAGCACGTGGCGCAGCCTGGGCTTGTCGGCCACCGCGCGGGAGGCCAGCGCGAGCATGGCGACGAGGCCACCCTCGCCTTCGTTGTCGGCGCGCAGCACGAGCACGACGTACTTGATGGAGACGATGACGGTGAGCGTCCAGAAGAACATCGAGAGGATGCCGTAGACGTTTCCGACGGTGAACGGCACGTGGCCGTGGCCGAACACTTCCTTGACGGCATACAGCACGCTGGTGCCGATGTCGCCATAGACGACGCCGATGGCGCCGACGATCAGGCCGGCTGAGAGATTTTTGGGGGCTGACACGAGGTCGATGGGAAAAGGACAGGCTGCTGGAATCGACGCGTCAGACACGCCGGGGTGCGACACGGGGGAACTTTAGTTCACCATTGTCACCCCTCCCGCCCTTTTGTTTCCGTTGCTGTGGGGCCGCTATTTTGCCGCCGCTTGCGACCGGCGCAAGCCGCCGCCAGCCACCCCGGGAAATCATTCGTAGATTTCGGCGTCCGGATCGGTCGCTTCCATTTCGTAGCTGGCGGCCACCATGGCCAGCCGGCCGACCACGCCATACATGTAGAAGCGGTTCGGGGCGCTGGCGCCGGGCTTGGCGCCGGGCTGAGGCAAGTGCGCACTTTCAGAGAACGCCAGGGGCACGAAGCTCGCGCCCGGCAGCTTCAGGTTTTCGTCGGCGGCGCGCTCGGCATGCACGCGGTAGAAGCCGCCGACCACGTAGCGATCCATCATGTAGACCACCGGTTCGGCCACGCCGTTGTGCACGCGCTCGTTGGTCAGCACGCCTTCCTGCACGATCAGCTCGGTGGGGTCGCGTAGATCGCGGCTGGCGCCCGGCTTGGTGGCGGGAATGCCGGCCGCAGCGCGGGGCTTGCCGATCAGCGCCTCCACATCCTTGGCGTCGCGCACCGTCACCACGCCCGGACTGCCGCTGCCGCTGTGGCCGCCCTTGACGACCACGAACGGCTTCTCGTTGATGCCGTATTCCTTGTACTTGCGGCGCACCTTGGTCAGCACCGCGTCCACATGGCTGGTCAGCACGTCGATGCCGCGGCCCTCGGCCACGTCCACGCCTTCGGCTCGCGCATAGATCGGGTTGATGAGCCAGGGGTCGATGCCCAGCAGCTTGCCGAAGCGCTTGGACAGCTCCTCGTAGCTATGCAGGTGGTTGCTCTTGCGGCGCACCGACCAGCCTGCATGCAGCGGCGGCAGCAGATACTGCTCGTGCAAGTCCTCGAGGATGCCGGGTGTTCCTGCAGAAAGCTCGTTGTTGAGCAGAATTGTGCAGGGATCGAAGTTCTTCAGCCCCAGGCGACGCTTGCTGCGTACCACCGGTTCGAGCGTCACAGTGTCGCCGTTGGGCAGTTCGATCTTCTTGGAAGTCTTGATGGCGGGATCGATGGACCCGATGCGCACATTGAGCCCCGCCATATGGAAGATGCGCACCAGTTGCGCGACGTTGGCGAGATAAAAGGTGTTCTTGGAGTGATTTTCCGGAATGACGAGCAGGTTGCGCGCTTCCGGACAGATCTTCTCGATGGCCGCCTGCGCGGCCTGCACTGCCAGCGGCAGCATTTCCTTGGTGAGGTTGTTCCAGCCGCCCGGGAACAGGTTGGTGTCGACCGGGGCCAGCTTGAAGCCGGCGTTGCGGATGTCGACGGCGCTGTAGAACGGCGGCGTGTGCTCCATCCACTCGAGCCGGAACCAGCGCTCGATGGCAGGCATCGAGTCGAGCACCCGCTGCTCCAGTTCGTTGATCGGGCCGGTCAGGGCGGTGACGAGATGCGGAACCATGCGGGCGGCCTTGTTGGTTTTGTGCTTAAAGGTAGAGCGGAATTGTAGGAATTGGGGGTGCCCATCCCGAAGACAAGACCACGAGAGCGGCGCGCATCAGGTCCGCACTTCGCCCTGGCCCAGCACCACGTACTTGAGCGAGGTCAGCCCTTCGATCCCCACCGGTCCGCGCGCATGGAACTTGTCGGTGCTGATGCCGATTTCGGCGCCCAGCCCGAACTCGAAACCGTCCGCGAAGCGTGTGCTCGCATTGACCATCACGCTGGCCGAATCGACCTCGCGCAGGAAGCGCTGTGCATGCACATGGTCGCGCGTGACGATGGCGTCGGTGTGGTGGCTCGAATAGCGATTGATGTGCGCAATGGCCTCGTCCACACCTGCCACCACCTTGATGCTGATGACGGCGGCCAGGTATTCCTCGGACCAGTCGGATTCGACCGCATCGACCACTCTGGCTTTCGGATCGATCGCACCGTCGGCGCGCAGGATGGCGGCGGCGGCCGGGTCGCAGCGCATTTCCACGCCCTTGGCCGCGAAGATGGCGGCGATCTCGGGCAGGAAGTCGTCGGCCACAGAGGCCGACACCAACAGGCCTTCGGCGGCATTGCACGGGCTGTACTTCTGGGTCTTGGCGTTGTCGACGATGCGCAGCGCCATGTCGAACTCGGCCGTGTCGTCCACGTAGACGTGGCAGTTGCCGTCCAGGTGCTTGATGACCGGCACCTTGGCGTCGCGGCTGATGCGCTCGATCAGGCCCTTGCCGCCGCGCGGAATGATCACGTCGACGAACTCGGGCATGGCGATCAGCTGGCCCACGGCTTCGCGGTCGGTGGTCTGCACCAGCTGCACCGCGTCGACCGGCAGGCCGGCTTCGGCCAGCGCCTCGGACACCAGCAGCGCCAGCGCCTTGTTCGACTCGATGGCTTCCGAGCCGCCGCGCAGGATAGCGGCGTTGCCGCTCTTGATGGCCAGGCTCGCGGCCTCGATGGTCACGTTGGGGCGGCTCTCGTAGATCATGCCGAAGACGCCGATCGGCACGCGCATCTGGCCCACGCGGATGCCGCTGGGCTGCTGCTTCATGCCGATGATCTCGCCGATCACGTCGGCCATGCCGGCGAGCTGCTCGCAGCCCTCGGCCACGGTCTCCAGGACCTTGGGCGTGAGCTTGAGCCGGTCGACCATCGGGGCCGACAGGCCGGCGGCCGTGGCGCGCTCCAGGTCCTTTTGATTGGCGACGGCCAGCGCGGGGCCGGCTTCGCGCAGGCGCCGGGCCAGCGCCTTCAGTGCTCTGTTTTTGGTAGCTGCATCCGCACGGGCCATGAGGAATGCAGCGGCTTTGGCTTGCAGACCGAGGGTCTGCATGTGCTCGCTGACGTTGAACGCGTTCATGACCGGCATTTTCCCACGCGGACCTTCGGCCCGGCTGACGCGGGCCTTTTGATGGCGATCGACGGCGGGAGCGTCAGGCCCGGCGCGGCGCCGCGGCCGTGCTGCAGGCGCGGCACAGCATCAGCGCCAGCCGCTGCAGCGCCTGCCAGCCGCTGGCGGGCCAGTCGGGTTGCTTCAGGCCCTTGCAGATGCCGTCGACCAGGTGGGCCGCGCGCAGCAGCCGGGTCAGCATGCGGTCGTCCAGGCGCGGCAGCACGCGCTCGAAGGCGCGCTCGCGCGGGCCCCAGATGCGGTTCTCGCGCAGCGCCATCGGCAGCGGGCGGCCGGCGGCCATGGCGTCCTTCACGCGCTTGAGGGCGCGGATGTCCTCGGCGATCGTGTAGTGCACCAGCACCTCGGCCTCGCCCTCGGCCTGCAGGCCGTCGAGCATGCGCGCCACGCGCTGCGGGTTGCCGGCCAGCACGGCCTCGGACAGCTTGAACACGTCGTAGCGCGCCACGTTGTTGACGGCGCCCTCGACCTGCTCCCAGCTCAGCTCGCCCGCCGGATGCAGCAGCGCGAGCTTCTGGATTTCCTGGTGCGCGGCGAGCAGGTTGCCTTCGACGCGGTCGGCAAAGAACTGCAGCGTGCGCTGGCCTTCGTCGCCGGGCATCACGCGCTGGTTCTGCAGCCCCAGGCGCTGCGCGATCCATTGCGGCAGCGCGGCGCGCTCGATCGGGTCGACCTGGATGCTCACGCCGTTGTTCTCCAGCGCCGAGAACCACGCGCCGGTGCGCGTGGCCTTGTCCAGGCGCGGCAGCATCACCAGCGTGAGCGTGCTGTCGTTGCCGGGCGCGCCCTCGGCCAGCTGCTGCAACGCGACGCTGCCGTCCTTGCCGGGCTTGCCCGAAGGAATGCGGATCTCGACGATCTGCTTGTCGGCGAACAGCGAGAGCGAGCCCCCAGCCGCGAGCACCGCGCTCCAGTCGAAGTGCGCGCCGGCCACGGTGTACGAGCTGCGCTCGGTGTGGCCCTGGGCGCGCGCGGCGGCGCGGATGGCGTCGGCCGCCTCCTGCGCGAGCAGCGGCTCGTCGCCGTGGATCGTGTAAAGCGGCTTCAGGCCCTTTTGCAGGTGGGCGCCGAGCTGGGCACTGGCAAGTTGCATTGAAAAAAGAACGGAAGCGACGCTTACAGGGACTGCACCGCCGCCAGCCGGCGCATCAGCTGCTGCGCGATGTCGGCCTGCATGTCGCGGAACAGCAGGTCGGCCTCGCCTTCCTTGGCCAGCGCGTTGGTTTCGTTGAAGCTCAGGTCGCGCGTCTGCGAGACCTCGGACGCGGGCAGCAATTCCTTGCCGCCCGGCGTGCGCAGGCTGAAGCGCACGCGCAGGCGCAGCTGCAGCTCGCGCAGCAGGCCGGCGGAGTTGGTCGAGATCACGAAGCGGTCGCGGTCCTCGCCCAGCACGACCAGCACGGCGTCGGCGGTGCTGGCTTCTTCCTTGGGCACCAGCGTCACGTTGCCGGCCGCGCGCAGCTCGCGCCGCAGCTGGTTGATGAGCGCCGTATTGCCTTCCAGCGACAGCGTCTTGAACGCGAAGTTCGGCGCCTTGCGCAGCGCGAAGCCGCAGCCGGACAGGGCCAGCGAAGCGCCTGCCACGCCGAGACCCAGGAGAAAGCCGCGGCGCGGCTGCGAGGCATTGCGAATGTTCATGCGTCTGTCGTTTCCGTCGTTCTGCAGTGTCGGGTTCAGATGACCACGTTGACCAGGCGCCCGGGCACCACGATCACGCGCTTGGCCGGCGCGCCTTCGGCGAAGTTGACGAAGTCGTCGCAGGCGAGCGCCAGCCGCTCGATCTCGTCCTTGGACGCACCGGCGGGCACCAGCAGCTTGCCGCGCAGCTTGCCGTTGACCTGCAGCATGAGCTCGACCTCGTCCTGCGCCAGCGCGGCCACGTCGACCACGGGCCAGGGGGCGTCGAGCAGGTCGCCCGATGCCTTGTCGTAGCCGAGCTGTTGCCACAGCTGGTGCGCGATGTGCGGCGTGGCCGGGTAGAGGCAGCGCAGCAGGATGCCGAAGCCCTCGCGCGCGGCGGCCGCGTCGCCCGCGCTGCCGTCGGGCTTGAAGCCCTCGAGCGCATTGAGCAGCTTCATCGCGCCCGACACCACCGTGTTGTATTGCATGCGCTGGTAGTCGTAGTCGATCTGGCGCAGCACGGTGTGCACCTCGCGGCGCAGCGCCTGGGCGGGCTTGCCGAAGCTCTGGCCGGCGAGCGCCACGGGCGCCACGTCGGCCTGGGCCACGCCGTAGTTCCACACGCGGCGCAGGAAGCGGTAGCTGCCTTCGACGGCCGCGTCGTTCCACTCGAGCGTGGCTTCGGGCGGCGCGGTGAACATGGTGTACAGGCGCGCGGTGTCGGCGCCGTACTTCTCGATCAGGTCCTGCGGGTCGACGCCGTTGCGTTCGCTCTTGCCCATCTTGCCCACGCCGCCGTACTCGACCTTGGTGCCGTCGGCCAGCGTGCCGCCGGTGATGCGGCCCTGTGCGTCGAGCACCGCCGTGACTTCGAGCGGCGGGAAGTAGTCCTTGCCGCCCTTCTCGTTGCGCTTGTAGAAGATGTGGTTAAGCACCATGCCCTGCGTGAGCAGCTTGGCGAAGGGCTCGTCGGCCTTCACCAGGCCCAGGTCGCGCATGACCTTGGTCCAGAAACGCGCGTACAGCAGGTGCAGGATCGCGTGCTCGATGCCGCCGATGTACTGGTCCATCGGCATCCAGTAGTCGGCGCCCTCGGCGACCATGGCCTTGTCGTTGGTCGGGTCGCAGTAGCGCATGAAGTACCACGACGAATCGACGAAAGTGTCCATCGTGTCGGTCTCGCGCCGCGCGGCCTTGCCGCACACGGGGCACACCACGCCGGCGTGGAAGCCTTCGTGCTTGGCCAGTGGGTTGCCCGAGCCGTCGGGCACGCAGTCGGTCGGCAGCACCACGGGCAGGTCCTTCTCGGGGACCGGCACCGCGCCGTGTTCTTCGCAATGGATGATCGGGATCGGCGTGCCCCAGTAGCGCTGGCGGCTCACGCCCCAGTCGCGCAGGCGCCAGGTGGTCTGCAGCTCGCCCAGGTCCTTCTGGCCCAGCGCATGCGCCACGGCGGCCACGGCCTCCTTGTAGGTCATGCCGCTGAAGTTGTCGGAATTGATGGTCACGCCGCGCTGCTTGTCGCCGTACCAGTCCTGCCACTTGTGATAGTCGAAGTGCGGCTCGTCGTCGACCAGCACGACCTGGATGATCTCGATGCCGTACTTGTTGGCGAAGGCGAAGTCGCGCTCGTCGTGCGCAGGCACGCCCATCACGGCGCCGTCGCCGTAGCCGATGAGCACGTAGTTGCCCACCCACACCGGCACCTGCTCCTCGGTGATCGGGTGCTTCACGGTCAGGCCCGTGGGCACGCCCTTCTTCTCCTGCGTGGCGAGCTCGGCTTCGGTGGTGCCGCCACCCTTGCATTCCGCGATGAAGGCCGCGACCTTCGGGTCGAGCGTGGCGGCGTGCGCGGCCAGCGGGTGCTCGGGCGCGACGGCGCAGAAGGTGACACCCATGATGGTGTCGGCGCGCGTCGTGAACACGTACATGCGGCCGTCCTGGATGAGCTTGCCGCTCGCGTCCCGGATGTCATGCGTGAAGGCGAAACGCAGGCCTTCGCTCTTGCCGATCCAGTTTTCCTGCATCAGCTTGACGCGCTCGGGCCAGCCCGGCAGCTTGTGCTGGGTGTGCTCGAGCAGTTCTTCGGCGTAGTCGCTGATCTTCAGGTAGTAGCCGGGGATCTCACGGCGCTCGACGGTGGCGCCGGTGCGCCAGCCCTTGCCGTCGATCACCTGTTCGTTGGCCAGCACGGTCTGGTCGACCGGGTCCCAGTTCACGACCTGGGTCTTGCGGTAGGCGATGCCCTTTTCGAGCATCTTCAGGAACAGCCACTGGTTCCACTTGTAGTAGCTCGGATCGCAGGTGGCGATCTCGCGGCTCCAGTCGATGGCCAGGCCCATGGCCTGGAGCTGGCCCTTCATGTAGGCGATGTTCTCGTAGGTCCACTTGGCCGGCGGCACGCCGTTCTTCAGCGCCGCGTTC
>Ga0209051_1000183_pt1 | contig 113192 bp, 86 predicted proteins | sample AraplaCvi_mMS_r2_2_FD_184286 | JGI IMG/M metagenome (GOLD analysis project Ga0209051, IMG submission 184286) | Arabidopsis root microbial communities from North Carolina, USA - plate scrape MF_Cvi_mMS_r2 (SPAdes) (version 2) | ecosystem: Host-associated > Plants > Roots > Endosphere | place...
CCGTCCAGATCGTCGGCTTCGGCACTTTCAAGCAAGTGGCGCGCGCCGCACGCTCGGGCTTCAACCCCAGCGCCGGCACCAAGATCAAGATCGCCGCACAGAAGGTGCCGAAGTTCGTGCCGGGCGCCGCCTTCAAGGCCGCCGTGGACCCGAAGGCTGCAAAGCGCAAGGCCGACAAGGCCGTGGTTGCAAAGCCCGCAGCGAAGAAGGCCGCCGCACCCGCCAAGAAGGCCGTGGCTGCGAAGAAGAAGTAAGAACCGGCAGTGATGCACCGCAGCCTCGCGCTGCGGATGCAGAACAATGAAGAACGGCCCCTCGGGGCCGTTTTTCATGGGCGGTGCACATGCGCATCGCTTCAGTCGGTCTGAATCACGCCCTCGCTCAGATAGCGCTGGTATTCGGCAAGCGGAATGGCCGTCGTCTGAATGTTGCCGGCATCGCCCCAGCTGATGACCGCGCTGTCGGGTGCCAGCTCGACCTCGATCGGTCCTTGGGGAATGAGGATCAGGGGGCCGTCGCCGGCCCGGTATTCGACATTTCCTGTGACTTTCGCGTTCGCTGCCATGGGTTCGTTCCTCGGGATGTTTGGGGAATGCGGGAGGCGGACCTCGAGCGTATCGGATCCGGCCCGGCTCGGGGTCATCGCGCCGCCGCGATGCGTGTAGGCGGGGCGGCCGTCACACCGGCGTCACGCGTGGCGTGGCACGCTCGCGCCTCGAAATGACGAATCCCCTCGGCAGAATTCTCGCGGCGTCGATCGCCTGCCTCGCGATCCTGGCGGCCGCCGTCGCGTGGCACCCGACCGCCGGCGGCGACGCACAGGTCCGAACGGCCGATGCAGCGACCCCATCGCTGGAAATCCGCTGGCATGGCGGCGGCATCGTGCTGCAGGGCGCGGTGCAGGACGCCGCCACGCAGCAGGCGCTTGCCGAGGGCGCGGCCGCGCGACTGGGCGGCGAGAGCGACCAGGTGACCGACTGGCTCGACATCACGCCCACAGCGCTGCCCGTGGCCGACGCCGCGTCGCTCGCGCGGCTCATCAACCTCGGGCAGGAGGGCTGGCACCTGCAGCGCGGGCCGACCGAAGGCTGGCTCGCGGTGCAGTCGCTGACCGACGAGCGCAGCGTGCAGGCGAGGGCGCTGCTGCAGGCCGCCTTCGGCCCCGGGGTCGCGGTGCGCCTCGTGCCGTTGCCCTGAGCGGCCGATCTTCTTGCACAGCCGAGGGGCCTTCACGGTCTCGTCATGTGCCGTCCCCAGCATCGACTGCATTCCAAAACAGAGGAGAGGTCCATGCATCCATCGTTAAAGCACCTTGCCGTCGCGGGCGTGGTGGCCGCCACCCTGGCCGCCTGCGGAGGCAGCGGCAGTTCGAACAATTTCGTTCCTTTCGTGCCGCCACCCGCGGCCAGCAATCCGCCGGCACCCGCACCTGCACCTGCACCTGCCGTGCCCGGCACCGTGGACGTGAAGCTCATTGCCTTCAACGACCTGCATGGCAACCTCGAACCGCCGAAGCTGTCGATCAACGCGCCCGCCAAGGGCGGCGGCACGGTGCCGGTGCCGGCCGGCGGCGCGGCCTACATGGCCTCGGCCATCGCCTCGCTCAAGGAGAAGAATCCGAACAACGCGGTGCTGTCGGCCGGCGACATGATCGGCGCCTCGCCGCTGGTGTCGGCGCTGTTCCTCGACGAGTCGACCATCGAGGCCGTGAACGCGATGAAGATCGATTTCAACGCGGTCGGCAACCACGAGTTCGACAAGGGCCAGACCGAACTGCTGCGCATGAAGAACGGCGGCTGCGCGAAGAACACCGCGCTCGAGCCGTGCCGCGTCAACAAGAACTTCCCGGGCGCCAACTTCGGCTTTCTCGCGGCCAACACCGTGAAGGGCGACGGCAACACGCTGTTCCCCGCCACCGGCATGAAGACCTTCACGAAGGACGGCGCGACAGTGAAGGTCGCCTTCATCGGCATGACGCTGAAGGGCACGCCGAACATCGTGACGCCCGCCGGCGTCGCAGGCCTGAGCTTCAAGGACGAGGCCGACACCGCCAACGCGCTGATCCCGCAGCTGAAGGCGCAGGGCGCGGATGCCATCGTCGTCGTGGTGCACGAGGGCGGCACCACCACCGTGGGCTACAACGACAAGAGCTGCGCCGGCCTGAGCGGCGACATCCTGCCGATCCTTAACAAGCTCGACACCGCGGTGGACGTCGTGATCTCGGGCCACACGCACCGCTCGTATGTGTGCGACTACGGCAAGACCAATCCGGCCAAGCCCTTCCTGCTGACCAGCGCCGGCCAGTACGGCACGCTGCTGACCGACATCAATATCACCATCGACACCCGCACCCGCAAGGTCACGGCCAAGGCCGCCGACAACGTGATCGTGCAGGGCGAGGCCTACACCAGCGGCGCCACCACCGTCGCGCTGACCGACCAGTACCCCGCCTTCGGCAAGAACCAGGAAGTGGCCGCGCTCATCGGCCAGTACCTCGCCATCGCCGCGCCGCTGGTGCAGCGCGTGGTGGGCTCGCTCACCGCGACGGCCACGCGCACGCAGACCGCGTCGAAGGAAAGCGTGCTGGGCAACCTGATTGCCGACGCGCAGCTTGCCGCCACCAGCCCGGCGGGCAAGGGCGCCGCGCAGATCGCCTTCATGAACCCGGGCGGCGTGCGCGCCGACCTCGCACCGGCCGGCGACGGCAGCGTGACCTACGGCCAGATCTTCGCGGTGCAGCCATTCGGCAACAGCCTGGTGGTGAAGACCATGACCGGCGCGCAGATCAAGGCGGTGCTGGAGCAGCAGTTCAACAGCGGTTCCAACACGGTGGCCTCACCCAAGGTGCTGCTGCCGTCGGCCAGCCTGAGCTACAGCTACAGCCTCTCGGCGCCCGCCGGTTCGCGCATCGGCAACATGGCGCTCAACGGCACCGCGATGGCCGACGCCACCAGCTACCGCGTGACGATGAACAGCTTCCTGGCCACCGGCGGCGACAACTTCACCGTCTTCAACCAGGGCACCGACGCACTCGGCGGCGACCAGGACGTGGACGCCCTGGAGGCCTACATCAAGGCGAACAGCCCGCTGGCGCCGCCGGCCACCGGCCGCATCACTGTTCTGCCCTGAGCGGACGCTGACGAGAAGGGGGGCCACCGTTCGCCGACGCCGTGACTTCGCGTAGGCCGATGTCGCAAGCCGGATTTGCCCCTCTTTGGCGGATTTAGCATGGAACTTGTCTGCCGCCGACGGCAGAGCTTTGTTTGCCGATCCATGTTTTTTTGCAAAGGAATCCGCCATGAAAACCATGAATCTCCGCACGCTGGCGCTTTCGTCCGCCGTGGCGGCGTGCAGCCTGGCTTTTGTCGGGTGCACCACCACGCGGCCGCAGGATCAGGCCAGCAGCGCGTCTTCGCGCACATCCATCGACGCCCAGGTCGATGCCTCGTTGTCCAAGCTCTATGACTCCGTGAAGGGCTCGCGCGATCTGGTCGCCAGGTCGAGCGGGGTGCTGGTGTTTCCCGCCGTGGTGGGTGCCAGCATGGGCGTGGGCGCCGAGTACGGCCGGGGCGCGTTGCGCGTGAACGGCCGCACGCAGTCCTACTACAGCACCACCGCCGGATCGGTGGGCTTCCAGGCAGGTGCGCAGTCGAAGGCGGTGATCTACGTGTTCACCACGCAGGCGGCGCTGGACAAGTTCCGCAGCAGCAAGGGCTGGACGGCAGGTGCCGACGCCACGGTGGCGCTCGCCACCATCGGGGCCAACGGAAGCATCGACACCAACACGCTGCGCCAACCCGTGGTGGGCTTCGTGATGACGAACGTCGGGCTGGAAGCCGGCGTCTCGCTGTCGGGCGCGAAGATCAGCGAGATCCAGCTGTAGAAAACGCGTCGGCCTGCTTGTGCAGGCCGATGCGCTCAATGGCCGAGCTGGGCCTGCAGTTCGGCCACCTGCCGGCGCAGGGTTTCGTTCTCCGCCGTGAGTTCGGCCACGCGCTGCTGCAGCGCCTGTACCGTGTCAGGCGCGTCGTGCGCATCCGCTTCGGCGGACTCTTCGCGCGGCTTCTTCTTCGATTCGCGCACGCGCTTGGCGGCCTGCTTGAGTTCGTCCTTGCCGGCGTTCGCGGCCGAGACCTGCTCCTCGGCCGGCAGCGTGGCGACCGCGGCCGCGGTGTTGATCGAGATCACGCCCGACTTCACGGCCGCCACCAGTTCCGGCGCGGCCTGCTTCTGGATCTTTTCGATCATGCCCACCTGGCTGCTGCTGAGCCGCGCGGCGCGGGCGATGGCTTCGCGGCTGTTCAGCGGGGCGGGCGGAGGCATGGGAGCGCCGTCGGCGGGCGGATCGACGTCGAACGGCGGGTCGGACGGATCGTGCGCGGCGTCCGGCGGCGAAGCCGGCTGCGCCACCGCGCGGGTGCGCTGCTGATCGACGATGTCCTTCTTGCGCAGCGCGAGCACGCCGCGCAGGAAGTCGGAGATGCTGCGCCGGCCCAGGTGCTGATCGATCATCCAGAGGTGCACGTCGTCGATGCTCTTGAAGCGCGTGTTCTGCACCGTCTGGAAGGGCAGCCCGTGCTTCTGGCAGATGCCGTAGCGGTTGTGGCCATCCACCAGCACGTCGCCCCACAGCACCAGCGCGTCGCGGCAGCCCTCGGCGAGGATGCTGCGTTCGAGGGCTTCGTATTCCTCCGGCGTCAGGGGGTCGATATAGGCTTTGAGGTCTTCGTTGACGACGATGTTCATGGGCAGGGGGACGCGGCGGGAAAAGCGAGCAAAGGGGCGGGATTTTAGATGTCTCTGTTTGGTGCGCCCAAACGTCTATGGAAGTGAGGGCACATCGCAAATCTTGGGTGGCGCCCCTTCATAGATAGTAATGATTCTTATTTAAATATGCAGCCCATGTCTTCGCCCGAGTCATCGCTGGGAGATGTCTTCGTCGCCAACCGGGCCCAGCTCTGGCACGTTGCTCGCAGGATCGTGCGCACCACCGATCTCGCGGACGACGTGGTGCAGGATGCCTACCTCCGCATCGCCGACGGCGCCTGCCGCAAGATCGACAAGCCCATGGGCTACTGCTGCCAGGTGGTACGCAACCTGGCGCTCGACCATTGCCGCCGCCAGTCGCTCGAGGCCACCTACCGCACCTTCGACATCGATGTCGAGACGTTGGACGTGCCCGGGCCATCTTCGCCGGACTGCCTGATGCGTGACCGCCAGGCCGTCGGCCTGATCGAGCAAGCGCTGTCGCGGCTTCCCGCGAGAACGCGCGCGGCGTTCCAGCTCTACCGCCTCGAAGGCCTCACGCAGCGCGGCATCGCGGCGCAGATGGGCTGTGCGCTCGGGCTCGTGAACCGCCTCATCGCCGAGGCTGACGAAGCCGTCGGCGCCATGCGCCACCTGATCAACGATTGACGTGTGTGGCCCCCCCCCGGGGGGAGTGAACAGATTCGCTCCCGAACCGTCATGTTGATCAGAAGCGCAGCAATCGACCGCCCGCCGGTCCGGTTGCCCGTCCGCTTTCCTGCCGCTTCCCCGATAACCGCACAAGGACGCACCATGTCTACCAGCTGCTTCGACCGCGAAGACGAAACCTTCATCGTCCTGGTCAACCACGAAGACCAATATTCCATCTGGCCGCATTGGAAGGCCGTGCCCAGCGGCTGGGTGGCCGTCGACGGCGTCAAGGGCGACAAGAAGACGGCGCTCGACTACGTCGAGAAGAACTGGGCCGACATGCGTCCGAAGTCGCTGCGCGACTGGATGGCGGCGCAGGAAAGTGCGCCTTCCGCGCAGGCTGCCGCGCTCTGATGGCCGTGCCGGCGAGGGTGTCGCTGCTGTGCCTGCCGTGCGCGGGCGCCAGCGCAACGATGTACCTGCGCTGGCGGCCCCTGCTGCCGCGCTGGATCGAGATCGTGCCCGTCGAGCTGCCGGGCCGCGGCATGCGCATGGGCGAGCGCTTCGTCGAAAGCTTCGATGCCCAGGTCGCGCGCATCTGCGCCGAACAGGCCGATGCGATGCAGGGCAGCTTCATGCTCTTCGGCCACAGCATGGGTGCGTTGCTGGCCTACGGCGTCGCGCAGCGGCTTCGCGCGCTGGGCCGGCCGTTGCCGCGGGCGTTGCTCGCATCGGGCAGTTCGGCGCCATCGCGGCGCGATCCCGGCCGCTTGCCCGACACGCATGACGACGCCGCGCTGACCGCCGAACTGCGCAAGCAGGGCGGCACCCCCGAAGAAGTGTTCGCCAGCGCCGAGCTGATGCGCATCACCCTCGACACGCTGGGCGCGGACTACCGCGTCTGCAAAAGCTTCGCCTATGCGGTGGATGCGCCGCTGCCGATGCCCCTGCATGTCTTCGCGGGCCACCAGGACGACATCGACGCCCTGCGCATGGAGGCGTGGTCGGCGCATGCCGGCGACGCGTTCACGCTCGACTGGTTCGACGGCGGCCACTTCTTCATCCGCCAGCGCGAGACCGCCTTCCTCGATGCATTGGCGCGGCGCGTGGGCCAGGCCATGGCCGGAGGACGGCATGCACCCCATGCGGTTGCATGACGCCTTGCCCGAACGCAGCCGGCCCGACGCCGGCTGCGCCCTTTCCGACTATCTGAAGTGAGCGAGATGGCACGCACAACGACAACCGCGGTGGCACCGAACCAGGGGCACCCCGAATCCGCGAACTTCGTGGAACACCTGCGGGCATTGGCGCAGGCGCGGCCCGACGACGTCTGGCTCACGGTGGCCGGAGAAGCGAACGGCGCCTGCTTCGAGAAGCCCGTCAGCTACGCAGTCTTCGAGACGCGCGTGCGTGCGCTGGCGGCGCGCCTGCAACAGCAGTTTGCGAAAGGCGACCGCGCCCTCGTCATGCTGGACAACGACGACCACTACGCCGTGAGCATGCTGGCATGCTTCTATGCCGGCGTGATCGCGGTGCCCGTGTTCCCGCCTGAATCCATGCGGCCCCAGCATCTCGCGCGCCTGACGGGCATCGCGGACGATTCGCAGGCCCGCTGCATCCTCACCTCGTCGGCGATGCAGGCTGCAATGAAGAGTGCCGCAGAGTCGTTCGCGCAGGCGTCGATGATCGCCGTGGACGCGGTGGACGGCGCTCTCGCCGACGCATGGACCCCGTTCTCGCCCGCGCAGGACGACCCCGCATTCCTGCAGTACACCTCGGGCTCGACCTCCGCGCCCAAGGGCGTGATCGTGACGCACCGCAACCTCATGGCCAACGAGCGCGCCATCCGCGAGGGCATGGGCATCGGGCCGGACGACAAGTTCGTGTCGTGGGCGCCGCTGTATCACGACATGGGCCTGATCGGCGGCCTCATGCAGCCGCTCTACAGCGGTATCCCGCTGGTGCTGACCTCGCCGCGCTACTTCCTCGAAAGCCCGGTGCGCTGGCTCGAACTCATCTCGCGCCACCGCGCCACGCTGAGCGGCGGCCCCGACTTCGCCTACCGCCTGTGCCTCGACCGCGTGAAGGGCTCGCGGCTCGCGGGGCTCGACCTGTCGAGCTGGCGCGTGGCCTACACCGGCGCCGAGCCCGTGCGCGCCGACACCGAAATTGAATTCATCGAGCGGTTCGCGCCCGTGGGCTTCGATCCCCGCGCGGCGTACCCCTGCTACGGCCTGGCCGAGGCGACCCTGTTCGTCACTGGTGGACAACGCGGCGGTGGATTGGTCGCGCGCAGCTTCTCCAGCAGCGCGCTCGCAAGAGGCGAGGGCGTTGAGAGCGCGGAAGGCACCCTGCTGGTCGGCTGCGGCGCCGCGCAAGGCCACCAAGTGCGCATCACCGACACCGCCTCGCTGGCCGCGCTCGGCACGGGCCGCATCGGCGAGATCTGGGCCAGCGGCCCGAGCATCTGCGCCGGCTACTGGGGCAAGCCCGCCGAAACCCGCGAGACCTTTGCCGAGCATGGAGGGCGGCGCTGGCTGCGCACCGGCGATCTCGGCTTCCAGCACGACGGGCAGCTCTACGTCACGGGCCGCATCAAGGACCTGATCATCGTGCGCGGCCACAACATCTACCCGCAGGACATCGAGCGCACCATCGAAGCCGAGGTCGAGGCCGTGCGCAAGGGCCGCGTCGCCGCGTTCGCGGTGGCGGGGCCGCAAGGCGAGGGCATCGGCGTGGCGGCCGAGGTGTCGCGCAGCATGCAGAAGCTGGTGGCGCCGCATGTGCTCGTCGAGGTGCTCGGCGCCGCCGTGAGCGAGGTGTTCGGCGAAGCGCCGGCCGTTGTGGCGCTGCTGAACCCCGGCGCGCTGCCCAAGACCTCCAGCGGCAAGCTCCAGCGCCAGGCGTGTCGCGCGGGGCTCGCGGCGCGCAGCCTCGATGCCTACGCGATCCACGAGCACGGGGCCTTCACGCTCGGCGCGAGCGGTGCGCCGGTGCCGGCCGAGGCGCGGGTGTTCGACGATGTCGCGCAGGCGGTGGCGGGCATCTGGCGCGAAGTGCTCAGGTGGCCCGAAGGGCGCACGCTGGCGCACGACGCTCACTTCTTCACTTCGGGCGGCAATTCGCTCGCGGCGGTGCAGGCGGCCGCGCGCATCGCGCGGCGCTGGAACATCGAGTTCGGCATTCGCGACCTGTTCGAACAGCCCCGGCTGAATGCCTGCGCGGATGCAGTGCGCAGTCGCAATGCGAACCCGGTCTCTGCTGCGCCCGGCGCGGCCATCGAGCCGCTGTCCGCCGAGCGCCGGCTGCAGCCGCTGCCGCTGTCGCATGCGCAGGAACGCCAGTGGTTTCTGTGGAGGCTCTCGCCGCAAAGCACCGCGTACCACATGAGCGGTGCGCTTCGCCTGTCGGGCGCGCTGGACGCCGCCGCGATGCACGCCGCATTCGAAGACATCGCCGCGCGCCACGAGTCGCTGCGCACGGTGTTCCTCGCCGGCGCGGACGGCGCCGCCGAACAGCTGATCAGTCCGTCGTGGGAGCCGTTGCTGAGCCTTGTCGACCTGCGCCACCTCCCGCCCGGCGAACGCGAAGCGCGCGCCGCCGAGGAAGCGCGGCGCCTTCACGCCACGCCCTTCGACCTGACGCAGGGGCCGCTGCTGCGCGTGGCGCTGGTGCGCCTGTCGGACACGTCGCATCTGCTCGTGGTGGTGATGCATCACATCATTTCGGACAGCGCGTCGATGCAGGTGCTGCTCGACGAATTCGCGGCCGGCTATGCCGCGCGGCTGCAGGGCGACACGCAGCGCCGTGCCGGCGCGCGCGTCCAGTACGTGGACCATGCCGTGTGGCAGCGCGGCTGGCTGGCCGCTGGTGAAGCCGAACGGCAGCTGGCCTGGTGGCGCGAGCAGCTCGGCGACGAGCACCCTGTGCTGTCATTGCCGACCGACCGTCCTCGCACCGCGCAGATCGGCTACAGCGCGGCGCGGCACAGCGTCGATGTGCTCGCCGCGCTGCTGGCCGGCCTGCGCCAATCCGCGGCGTCCGAGGGCGCGACGCTCTTCATGGTGCTGCTGGCCGGGTTCCAGGCGCTGCTGCATCGCTATACGGGGCTCGAGGACATCCGCGTCGGCGCGCCGGTGGCCAACCGCAGCAGGGTCGAGGCCGAAAGCGTCATCGGCTTCTTCGTCAACACGCTGGTGCTGCGCAACCCGATCGGCGCGCGCATGCGCCTGTCGCAGGTCGTCGCGCAGGCCCGGGAGGCGGTGTTGGGTGCGCAGACGCACCAGGACCTGCCTTTCGAGCAACTGGTCGAGGCGCTGCAGCCGCAGCGCAGCCTGGGCCAGAGTCCGCTGTTCCAGGTGATGTTCAATCACCTGGCCGAAGACTACCGGGCGCTGGCGCAATTGCCGGGGCTCGAAGTGGCGCACTACGCGCTGCCCGATGGAGAGGCGCAATTCGAGCTGGTGCTCGAAGCGCGCGAGACGCCCGATGGCAAGTTGACGCTGGGCTTCGTCTATGCGGCGGAGTTGTTCGATCGTGAGACGGTCGAGCGGATGGCGGGGCACTACGTGGCGGTGCTGCATGCGCTGGCCTGGCAGCCCGAACTGGCGGTAGGCGACGTGCCGCTGATGGGTGCGGCCGAGCGCGCGCAGCTGGCGGCGTGGGGCGAGAACACCCGTCGCCACGAAGGCGCACAGCCCGTGCACCGGCAGATCGAGGCGCACGCGAGGCTGAAGCCCTCGGCACCCGCGCTGGTCTTCGGCGACGAGGCGCTGAGCTATGCCGAACTCAACGCCCGTGCCAACCGGCTGGCCCATCGCCTGATCGCCTTGGGTGTACGGCGGGACACGTTGGTCGGGATCTGCTCGGAGCGCTCCACCGAAATGATGGTGGGCATCCTCGCCGTCCTCAAGGCCGGTGGTGCTTATGTGCCCCTGGACCCCGAGTACCCCGCAGAGCGCCTAGCCTACATGGTCGGGGACAGCGGCCTTTCGCTGCTGCTCACCCAGCGCCATCTGCGTTCGTTGGTCCCCGGCACCGAAGCCCTCCAGGTGCTTGAACTCGACACGCTCGATACCTTTTCGGAGTCCGCAGCCGATCCTCAAGTCCCCCTGCACGGCGAACACCTCGCCTACGTCATCTACACCTCCGGTTCCACCGGCCGCCCCAAGGGGGCCGCCATCCGCCACGCGGCACTCTTCAGCTGCATGGCCTGGATGCAAGCGTTCTACACGCTCGAAGGTGTCGATACGGTCCTGCACAAGGCCCCCTTCGGCTTCGACGTGTCCGTCTGGGAGATGTTCTGGCCGCTGACCTCGGGCGCCCGGCTGGTCATCGCCAACCCCGGCGACCATCGCGACCCGGTGCGCCTGGTCGAACTGATCCGGAAACACCAGATCACGACGCTGAACTTCGTGCCCTCGATGCTGCAGGCCTTCCTGGCCTACGAGGGCATCGAGGCGACGACCAAGTTGAAGCACATCATCTGCGGCGGCGAGGCCATGCCCACAGCCACGCAGAAGGAAGCGCTGCAGCGACTGGGCGGCGCCACGCTGCAGAACCTGTACGGCCCGACCGAGACCACCATCCACGTCACCCAGTGGACGTGCCGCGACGACGGTAGCACGCAGGTGCCGATCGGACGGCCGATCAGCGACACGCAGGCGCATGTGCTGGATGCGAGCCTGAACGAAGTGCCGGTGGGCGTGGCAGGCGAGCTGTACCTGGGCGGCATCCACCTCGCACGCGGTTATCTGAACCGAGCCGGCCTGACGGCCGAGCGCTTCATTGCCACCGACAACGGCAACAGGCTGTACCGCACCGGCGATCTGGTGCGCTGGAGCAACGAGGGCCAACTGGAGTACCTGGGGCGCATCGACCACCAGGTGAAGGTGCGGGGCTTCCGCATCGAGCTGGGAGAGATCGAGGCGCAGCTGCAGGCGCAGCCCGAGGTGCGGGAGGCGGTGGTCGTCGCGAACGAAGGCCCCTCGGGCGCAAGGCTGGTCGCTTACGTATCGGGCCAAGGCATCGACACGGCGGCACTGCGCGAGCGCTTGGGCGAAGCGTTGCCCGACTACATGGTGCCCGGCGTGCTGATGGTGCTCGATGCGCTGCCGCTGAACGCCAACGGCAAGGTCGATCGCAAGGCGCTGCCTGCGCCCGAGTTCAACAGCGACAGGGCGTACGAAGCGCCCCAAGGCGAAGTCGAACAGGCCCTTGCTGCCATCTGGGCCGAAGTCCTGCAGGTCGACAAAGTCGGCATCCACGACAACTTCTTCGACCTCGGCGGGCACTCGCTGCTGCTGGTCCGCGTGCACCGCCTGCTCGAAGACAGGCTGCGCGCCACGGTCCCGCTGGTTCATCTTTTCAAGTACCCCACGGTCGGTTCGCTGGCCCGGTGGATGGCACGCGGCGTCGCCGCGCCCGCGTCCTCGCCCACGGCCGGAGACGACCGCGCATTGCGCCAGCGCGCCGCCTTGCTTCAACGCCGCCAATCCGCGGAAAGAGTCAACTGATGCACACCCTCGACGAACAGCCGGACCACCCTGAACAACCCGGTGCGACCGGCATCGAGATCGCCATCGTCGGCATGGCGGGCCGCTTCCCCGGTGCCGATGATGTCGATGCGCTCTGGCGCAACATCCGCGACGGCGTGGAGTCCGTGGACAGCTTCACCGACGAGCAGCTGCGCGCGCAAGGCGTCCCGCAGGAACTGCTCGACGACCCGGCTTACGTGAAGGCCGGCACCCGGTTCAAGGGCTTCGACCAGTTCGACGCCGGCTTCTTCGGCTACTCGCCGCGCGAGGCCGAGTACCTCGACCCGCAGCAGCGCATCTTCCTGGAATGCGCTTGGGCCGCGCTCGAGCACGCAGGCTGCGACGCGCAGCGCTGGCCGGGCAAGGTCGGCGTGTATGCGGGCGAAGGCCCCAACCTGTACCTGATGCGGCACCTGCTGCCCGCATTCGGCCTGGGCGACGGCCGCGGCATCGCCGACCTGCTGGGCCTCATGAGCGGCAACTCCGGCGGCTCGCTGTGCACCCGCGTGGCCTACAAGCTCGACCTGCGCGGCCCCGCCGTGACCGTGCAGACCGCGTGCTCGACATCGCTGGCCGCGGTGCACACCGCCTGCCAGGCGCTGCTGGGCTACGACTGCGACATGGCGCTGGCCGGCGGCGTGTGGCTCAACCTGCTGCAGGACGGCGGCTACCTCTACCAGGAGGGCGCCATCCTCTCGCCCGACGGCCACTGCCGCGCCTTCGACGAGAAGGCCGCCGGCACGGTGATCGGCAGCGGCGCCGGCATCGTGGTGCTCAAGCGCCTGGACGACGCGCTGCGCGACGGGGACACCATCCACGCCGTCATCAAGGGTAGCGCCGCCAACAACGACGGTGCCGACAAGGTCGGCTTCACCGCACCCAGCGTGAACGGCCAGGCCGAGGTCGTCCGCGCGGCGCAGCTGATCGCGGGCGTGAGCGCCGCGTCGGTGGGCTACGTCGAGGCACATGGCACGGGCACGGTGCTCGGCGACCCGATCGAGATGGCCGCGCTGACGCAGGCCTTCCAGGCCGGCTCCGACCGCACGAACTACTGCGCCGTCGGCTCCGTGAAAACCAACATCGGCCACCTCGACGCGGCTGCCGGCGTCACCGGCCTCATCAAGGCGGTGATGGCGCTGAAGCACCGCACGCTGCCGGCCAGCCTGCACTTCGAGCGGCCGAATCCGCAGATCGATTTCGCGGCCAGTCCGTTCTACGTCAACGCCGCGACGAAGCCCTGGCCCGCCGGCCCTACGCCACGCCGTGCCGGCGTGAGCTCGTTCGGCATCGGTGGCACCAACGTGCATGTGGTGCTCGAAGAGGCACCCGCCGCGAAGCCTGCCGAAAGCTCTTCCGGCTGGCAGGTGCTGCCGCTGTCGGCGCAGAACCGCGCCGCGCTGCGGGAGGCCGGCCAGCGGCTGGGCGCTCATCTCGAAGCGTCCGCCGATCAATCGCTCGCGGACATCGCGCATACGCTCCAAAGCGGCCGCCGCGCGATGCCGCTGCGCGCCGCCATCGTCGCCAACGGCCATGCGATGGGCGCGCAGGCGCTGCTCTCGCCCGAATGCGGTTTCGAGCAGGTGATGCGCGCGCCGGCCACGGCGCCCGAGCTCGCCTTCCTCTTCCCCGGCGGCGGCACGCAGCACGCGAACATGGGCGCCGCGCTGTACCGCGACGACCCGGTGTTCCGCGGCGAGGTCGACCGCTGCTGCGCGTTGCTGAACGACGCCATGGGGATGGACCTGCGCCAGCTGCTGTACCCCGCGGCCGGCGCGGAGGCCGCGGCCGACGAGAAGCTTTCGTGCATTGAGTACACGCAGCCGGCGCTGTTCATCGTCGAGTACGCGATGGCCCGCGCATGGATGGCGCGTGGCGTGCGGCCCGCCGTGATGCTGGGCCACAGCCTCGGCGAGTACGTGGCTGCCTGCCTGGCCGGCGTGTTCAGCCTCGAAGACGCGCTGCGCATCGTCGCCGCGCGCGGTCGCCTCATGCAGTCGATGCCCGCCGGGGCGATGACGGCCATCGCGCTGAGCGAAGCCGGGCTGAAGCCGTTCCTCGGCGCCGGCTGTGACATCGCCGCGGTCAACGGCGAGCAGCTCTGCGTGCTTTCGGGGCCGCTGCTGGCCATCGAGGCGGCCGAGAAGCAGCTGCTCGCAAGCGGCCTCCTGCCGCGCCGCCTGCATGTCGCCATCGCGTCGCATTCGGCCATGACCGAGTCGATCGTGGCCGAGCTGCAGAAGGTGATTGCCTCGGTGCCGCGCCATGCGCCGCGCATTCCGTTCATCTCCAACGTCACGGGCGAGCCGATCACCGCCGCGCAGGCCATCGACCCGGCCTACTGGGGGCGCCATCTGCGCGGCACGGTGCGCTTCGCCGACGGGCTGGCCGCGCTGCTGCGCGTGCAGGGGCGCGTCGTGCTCGAGGTGGGGCCCGGCGAAACGCTGGCCGGCCTGGCGCGGCAGCATCCGCAAGCCGATTCGGCCGTGGGCATCTGGTCGAGCCAGGCGCATCCGCAGCAACAGGCCCGCAACGAGCGGCAGCTGGCCAGCGTGACCGGTGCGCTCTGGTGCGCCGGCGTCGAGATCGACTGGGCCGCCTGCCGCGCGGGCCAGCCGCGCCGCCAGGTGCCGCTGCCGAGCTACCCGTTCCAGCGCCAGTCGTACTGGGTGGAGGCGGGCACCTTCGAGGGCGGCGCCAACTCGAAGCTTTCGAATCCGGCAGCCGACGTGTTCTACGTGCCGGCCTGGAAGCGCACCGAGCCGCTGCACGCCGTGCGCAGCCCCGCACCGGCCGGCACCTGCACGCTGGTGTTCGGCGAAGCAGGCAGCCTTGCCGACCACCTGGTTCGCCATCTGCGCGAAAGCGCCGATGCGCATCCCGTCGTGTGGGTGGAGCAGGGCCCGGGCTTCGTCGAGATCGGCCCGCGTCACTACGCCGTGCGCCCTGGCGAGCGCACCGACCACGAGCAGCTGCTGCGCAAGGTGCAGGCCGAAATCGGCCCGGTGTCGAACATCCATCACCTGTGGGGCGTGGACGGCGAGTCCGCTGTGCCTTCCTCGTCGAGCGAGCTGCTGGAGCGCGGCTTCTTCAGCCTGCTGGCCCTGGCGCAGGCGCTGGACAGCACGGCGGGCGGGCGCGAGCGCAAGCTGTCGCTGCAGGTCGTCACCAACCGGATGGAAGACGTCTCGGGCCTGGAGCCGCTGTGTCCCGAGAAGGCCACGCTGTTCAGCCTCGCCAAGGTGATCGGTCAGGAGTATCCGCATATCGGCTGCCGCGTCGTCGACGTGGTGCTGCCCGCAGCCGCCAGCCGGGCCGAGGCATGGCTGGTGGAGCAGCTTGCGGCGGATGCGCCCCCGATGCGCGACGAGCCGCTCGTGGCCTATCGCGGGCCGCACCGCTGGGTCAAGGGCTACGAGCCGCTGGCGCTGCCTGCGCAGGGCGCAGGGCCGCAACAGCGCCTGCGCACGCACGGCGTTTACCTGATCACCGGTGGCCTGGGCGGCGTGGGCCTGTCGGTGGCACGGCATCTCGCCAGGTCGTGGCAGGCCAGGCTGGTGCTGCTCGGCCGCTCGGCGCTGCCCGAGCGCGGCGCGTGGGAATCGCTGGCTGCCTCGCCCGAGCAGCCTGCGGCCCTCCGCCAGAAGCTGCTGCAGCTGCTCGAACTCGAAGCCCTGGGTGGTGAAGTGCTCGTGCTGTCGGCGGACGTGGCCGACGCCGCGCAGATGCAGGCTGCGGCCGCGCAGGCCCGGCAGCGCTTCGGCGCCATCCACGGCGTGATCCACGCGGCGGGCCATGCCAGCAGCGGCATGATCGGCCAGCGCACGCGCGCCATGGTCGAGGCCGTGTTCGCGCCCAAGGTGCGCGGCACGCAAATCCTGCTGGAAGCATTGCGCGGCGAGCCGCTCGATTTCGTGCTCTTCTGTTCGTCGATCTCCAGCATGGCCGGCGGCCTGGGCATGAGCGACTACGCCGCCGCCAACGCCTACCTCGACGCACTGGCCGCACAGGCGCGGCGCAGCGCCGGCCACGCGGTCTTCTCGGTCAACTGGGACGCCTGGCGCGACCTGGGCATGGCCGCGGGCATGGTGCTGCCGGAGGGCGTGGGCATGGACGGCCCCGAAGGCGCGCTGGCGCTGGAGCGCATCGTCAATGGCTCGGCGCATGCGCAGGTCGTGATCTCGACGACCGACCTCGCGCAGCGGCTCGGCGAACTCGACAGCGGCATGCTGGCGCTGATCGAGAACGGCCCCCTGGCCCACGCCGCGCGCGCCACGCGCCGCAACCACCCGCGCCCCGCGCTCGACACGCCCTATGTCGCGCCCGAGGGCGATCTCGAAACCGGCCTGGCGGCCGTGTGGCAGGACATGCTGGGCATTACCGCCATCGGCGTGAACGACAACCTGTTCGAGCTGGGCGGCGACTCGCTGCTGGCCATCCAGATCCTGGCGCGCGTGCGCAAGGCCTACGACATCGAACTGCATCCGGCCGCCTTCTTCAAGGCGCCCACCATCGCCGACCTGGCCCTGCTGGTCGAGACCCGCCTGATCGAAGAGATCGAGAACGCCGACTTGGCCGATGCCGTCGCCGCGGCCACGGATCGCCTGCCCGCCACCGCCTGAAGAACCCGCCATGTCCGAACTCCACGACATCTCCGAGCGCCGCGCCAGCCTGAGCGCGGAACAGCGCGCCAGGCTGAAGGAGCGATTGCGCGGCGCAAGCGCCGGCATGCAGCAGCAGACCGGCACGAGCGCCATCCCCCCGCGCCCGCCCCGCGACCGCGCGCCGCTGTCCTTCGCCCAGCGCAGGCAGTGGTTCCTGTGGAAGCTGGACCCGGCCCGCACGGCCTACCACCTGAGCGGCGGCCTCGTGCTCGGCGGGCAGCTCGACGCCGACGCCCTGCGCGCGAGCGTGCAGGCGCTGGTCGATCGCCACGAGTCGCTGCGCACCGTGTTCCGCGAGGCGGGCGATGGCGAGGCCGAGCAGGTCATCCAGGAAGCGGTGGAGGTCGCGCTGCCCTGCATTGACCTGAGCACGCTCGACACCGACGCGCGCGACGCCGCGATCCGGCGCGAGGAGCACCGCATTCGCGCCGAGCCCTTCGACCTCACGCGCGACCCGCTGATGCGCGCCGTGCTGCTGAAGACGGATGCGCGAACGCATCGCTTGCTGGTGGTGATGCACCACATCGTGTCGGACGGGTGGTCGGTGCAGCTCACGCTCGACGAGCTGGCCGCGCTGTATGCCGCGCGCGTGCATGGACAGGCCGCGGCGCTGCCCGCGCTGCCTGTCCAGTACGCCGACTACGCCGTGTGGCAGAACCAGTGGCTCGACGGCGGCGAGGGCGAACGGCAGCTCGCCTGGTGGCGCGACCAGCTGGGCACCGAACACCCGGTGATCTCGCTGCACACCGACCGACCGCGCAACGCCGACGGCCGCTACAGCTCGGCGCGCGTCACCGTCGCCTTGCCCGGCGACACGCTTGCCCGCCTGCGCCAATCCGCGACGTCCGAAGGCGCGACCCTGTTCATGGCCCTGCTCGCGGGCTTCAACGCATTGCTGTTCCGGCACACGGGGCAGACCGATGCGCGCGTGGGCGTGCCCATTGCCAACCGCAACCGCGCGGACACGGCGGGCGTGGTGGGCTTTTTCGTCAACACGCAGGTGCTACGTTCGCAGATCGATGCAAGGACGACGCTGGCGCAGCTGCTGGTGCAGACGCGCGACACGGCCATCGGCGCGCAGACGCACCAGGACCTGCCGTTCGAACAGCTGGTCGGCGCGCTGCGGCCGGAACGAAGCTTGAGCGCGAACCCGCTGTTCCAGGTGATGTTCAACCACGTGCGGCGCGACCACCGTTCGCTCGCCGAGTGGCCGGGCGTGTCGGTCGAGCGGCTGGACTTCGAGGAAGAAGACGCGCAGTTTGAACTGACGCTGCAGACGATGGAGTTCGAGGACGGACGGGTCGAGGCGAGCTTCCTGTATGCGGACGAGTTGTTCGATCGGGAGACAGTCGAACGGATGGCAGGGCACTACCTTGCGGTGCTGCAGGCGTTGGCAGGGCAGCCGGAGCTGGCGGTGGGCGACGTGCCGCTGGTGGGTGCGGCCGAGCGCGCGCAGCTGGCGGCCTGGGGCGAAAACATGCACCGCCACGAAGGCGCACAGCCCGTGCACCGGCAGATCGAGACGCATGCGAGGCTGAAGCCTTCGGCACCCGCACTGGTCTTCGGCGACGAGGCGCTGAGCTACGCCGAACTCAACGCCCGTGCCAACCGGCTGGCCCATCGCCTGATCTCGCTGGGCGTCCGGCAGGACACGCTGGTCGGGATCTGCGCGGAGCGCTCCACCGAGATGCTGGTGGGCATCCTCGCCGTGCTCAAGGCCGGTGGTGCCTATGTGCCCCTGGACCCCGAGTACCCGGCAGAGCGCCTCGCCTACATGGTCGAAGACAGCGGCCTCTCCTTGCTGCTCACCCCGCGCCACCTGCGTTCGTTGGTCCCCGGCACCGAAGCACTCCAGGTGCTCGAACTCGACACGCTCGATACCTCTTCAGAGTCCGCAGCCGATCCTCAAGTCCCCCTGCACGGCGAACACCTCGCCTACGTCATCTACACCTCCGGCTCCACCGGCCGCCCCAAGGGTGCCGCCATCCGCCACGCGGCACTCTTCAGCTGCATGGCCTGGATGCAAGAGTTCTACACGCTCGCAGGCGCAGACACCGTGCTGCACAAGGCCCCCTTCGGCTTCGACGTGTCCGTGTGGGAGATGTTCTGGCCGCTGACCTCGGGCGCCCGGCTGGTCATCGCCAACCCCGGCGACCACCGCGACCCGGTGCGCCTTGTCGAACTGATCCGAAAGCACCAGATCACGACGCTGAACTTCGTGCCCTCGATGCTGCAGGCCTTCCTGGCCTACGAGGGCATCGAGGCGACGACCAAGTTGAAGCACATCATCTGCGGCGGCGAGGCCATGCCCGCAGCCACGCAGAAGGAAGCGCTGCAGCGCCTGGGCGGCGCCACGCTGCAGAACCTGTACGGCCCGACCGAGACCACCATCCACGTCACCCAGTGGACGTGCCGCGACGACGGCAGCACGCAGGTGCCGATCGGACGGCCGATCAGCGACACGCAGGCGCATGTGCTGGACGCGAGCCTGAACGAAGTGCCGGTGGGCGTGGCAGGCGAGCTGTACCTGGGCGGCATCCACCTCGCACGCGGTTACCTGAACCGAGCCGGCCTGACGGCCGAGCGCTTCATTGCCACCGACAACGGCAACCGGCTGTACCGCACCGGCGATCTGGTGCGCTGGAGCAACGAGGGCCAACTGGAGTACCTGGGGCGCATCGACCACCAGGTGAAGGTGCGGGGCTTCCGCATCGAGCTGGGAGAGATCGAGGCGCAACTGCAGGCGCAGCCCGAGGTGAGGGAGGCGGTGGTCGTCGCCAACGAAGGCCCCTCGGGTGCCAGACTGGTCGCTTACGTATCGGGCCAAGGCATCGACACGGCGGCATTGCGCGAGCGCCTCGGTGAAGCGTTGCCCGACTACATGGTGCCCAGCGTGCTGATGGTGCTCGATGCGCTGCCGCTGAATGCCAATGGCAAGGTCGACCGCAAGGCGCTGCCTGCGCCCGAGTTCAACAGCGACAAGGCGTACGAAGCGCCTCAGGGCGAAGTCGAGCAGGCCCTTGCCGTCATCTGGGCCGACGTGTTGGGCGTGGCCCGCGTCGGCCGCCATGACAACTTCTTCGAGCTCGGCGGCGATTCCATCCTGAGCCTCAAGGTGACCGCGCGCGCGGCCAGGGCCGGCGTGCCGCTGAACCCGCGTCAGGTGTTCGAACACCAGAGCCTGTCGCGCATCGCGCGCGCCGTGCAGGGCGGCCAGCCTTCGGAAACGCAAGCGATCCCCGTGCTGACGGCGGCGCAGCGTGCCGGCACGCTGGCGCTGTCCCATGCGCAGATGCGCCAATGGTTCCTGTGGCAGCTCGACCCGCAGAGCACGGCGTACCACATCAGCGGCGCGCTGAAGCTGGCGGGCCCGCTCGACGTGAGCGCCGTGCGCGCGAGCTTCGATGCGCTGGTGCAGCGCCACGAGTCGCTGCGCACCGTGTTCCGCACCGACGCGCAAGGCCTGGCCGAGCAGGTGATCCGCGAAGCCGCTGCGCTCGACATCGCGGTGGTCGATCTCTCGGCGTTGCGCAACGAGCAAGAACGCGAAGCGCGCAGCAACGAAGAAGCCTCGCGCCTGAGCCACACGCCCTTCGACCTGGCTGAAGGCCCGCTGCTGCGTGTCGGCCTGATCCGCCTGGCCCCTGAGGAACACATGCTCGTCGTGGTGATGCACCACATCGTGTCCGACGGCTGGTCGATGCAGGTCGTGGTCGACGAGTTCGTCGCCCAGTACGGCGCGCACGTGCAAGGCGCGACCGCAGCACTGCCGCCACTGCCGATCCAGTACGCCGATTACGCCGCATGGCAGCGCGACTGGCTGGAGGCCGGCGAGCGCGAGCGCCAGCTGGCGTACTGGAAGCAGCACCTCGGCACCGGTCAGCCCGTGCTGCAACTGCCCGCCGACCGCGCACGCAACGCGGATGGCCGCTACACCGCGGTACGGCACGGCTTCGAACTGCCGAACGATCTGGTTCGCAAGCTGCACAAGCGCTTGCAGGCCCAGGGCGCGACGCTGTTCATGGGCCTGCTCGCAGGCTTCCAGGTGCTGCTGAACCGCTACACCGGCGAGCCGGACGTTCGTGTGGGCGTGCCCATTGCCAACCGGCACCGGGCGGAGACCGAAGGCGTGATCGGCTTCTTCGTCAACACACAGGTGCTGCGCAACGTGCTGGACGGCCGCGAGAGCCTGTCGCAGGTGCTGGCCCGCGCGAAAGACGCGGCCCTCGGCGCGCAGGCGCATCAGGACTTGCCCTTCGAGCAACTGGTGGAAGCGCTGCAGCCGGAGCGCGTTCCTGGCGCGAACCCGCTGTTCCAGGTGCTGTTCAACCATCAGCGGGGTGACGCTGCTGCGCTGCAGGGCATGCCCGGTCTGACGTTGACCGAGTGCAACCTGGGGACGCAGGCGGCGCAGTTCGAACTGACGCTGGAAACCACCGAGGATGCCGATGGCCGCGTGCGCGCGAGCCTGCGCTATGCGGCGGAGCTGTTCGAGCCGCGGACCATGGAGCGCATGGCGGGCCATTACCTCGCTGTGCTGAACGCCTTGGCCGACCACCCCGAGCAGACGGTGGGTGAGGTGGCGCTGCTGGGTGAAGCCGAGCGTGCGCAACTGGCCTCGTGGGGTGCCTGCAGGCAGGCAGCCGAAGCGGGCGAGCCGATCCACCGACTGATCGAGAAGCAGGTCCGCGCGCGCCCCGAGGCGCCGGCGCTGTGCTTCGGCGATCAGACCGTGAGCTACGGCGAACTCAACGCGCAGGCCAACCGCCTTGCACACCGGCTGATCGTCCTGGGCGTGAAGCCCGAGACGAAGGTGGGCATCGCGGTGGAACGCTCCATCGAGATGGTGGTGGGCATCCTGGCGATCCTGAAGGCCGGAGGCGCCTACGTGCCGCTGGACCCGGAGTACCCCGCGGACCGGCTGGCCTACATGGTTCAGGACAGCGGCATCGCGCTGCTGTTCACGCAGAGCCACCTGCAGGTGCCGGGCACCGAGGCGCTGCAGGTGCTGGCGCTCGACACCCTCGACGTTAGTGCGGAACCCGATACCAATCCCGATATCGACCTGCGCGGCGAGAACCTCGCCTACGTCATCTACACCTCCGGCTCAACCGGCCGTCCCAAGGGCGCGCAGCTGTGCCACCGCAACGTGACACGGCTGCTCGACGCCACCGACGCATGGTTCCACTTCGGTCCGGGTGATGTCTGGACGATGTTCCACTCCTACGCCTTCGACTTCTCCGTGTGGGAGATCTTCGGCGCGCTGTGCACCGGCGGCAAGCTGGTCATCGTGCCGTTTTGGGTCAGCCGCTCGCCCGAGGACTTCCTGCAGCTGCTGCAGGCGCAGAAGGTGACGGTGCTCAACCAGACGCCTTCGGCCTTCGGCCAATTGATCAGCCTGCCGCAGGCCTACCAAGACCCTCTGTCTCTGCGCGTGGTGATCTTCGGTGGCGAAGCACTCGACCCGCAGCGCCTGCGCCAATGGATTGAGCACCACGGCGACGATAGCCCGCAACTGATCAACATGTACGGCATCACCGAGACCACGGTGCACGTGACCTACAAGCGCATCACCGCCGAGGACCTGGGCCAGCAGCGCAGTCCGGTCGGTCTTGCCATCCCCGACCTCGGACTGCGCGTGCTCGATGGGCAACTCAACCCGGTGCCGGTGGGCGTGGCGGGCGAGCTGTATGTCTCGGGCGCCGGGCTCGCGCGCGGCTACCTGAACCGCGAAGGCCTGACGGCCGAGCGCTTCGTTGCGGCGGAAGGCGGAGAGCGGCTGTACCGCACCGGTGACCTGGTGCGCTGGAGCAACGAGGGCCAATTGGAGTACCTGGGCCGCCTCGACCACCAGGTGAAGGTGCGGGGCTTCCGCATCGAGCTGGGGGAGATCGAGTCGCAGCTGCTGGCGCAGCCCGAGGTGAGGGAAGCGGTCGTCATTGCGAACGAGGGACCGACGGGCACGCGGCTCGTGGGCTACGTGTCAGGGCAAGACCTCGACACGACGGCACTGCGCGAACGCCTGGGCGAAGCATTGCCCGACTACATGGTGCCGAGCGTGCTGGTGGTGCTCGATGCACTGCCGCTGAACACGAACGGCAAGGTGGACCGCAAGGCGCTGCCGGCACCGGAGTTCTCGGCGGGCAACTCATATGAAACGCCACTGGGAGAGACGGAAGAGAAGCTGGCCGCGATCTGGGCGGAAGTGCTGGGCGTGCAGCGCGTGGGCCGCAACGACAACTTCTTCGAACTCGGCGGCCATTCGCTGCTGTCCGCGCGGCTCGTGGCGCGCCTGCATGCCGCCATGCACAGCGAACTCACGATCCGCGACGTCTTCCAGCACCCGACCCTGGCCGCCATGGCTGCCCGGATCGCCGGGGCCCTCCGGGACAGCCCCGTGGTCCAGGCCCTTTCAGAAATCGATTCGCTGATCGACAGCATGGAGACCGTTTGATGGAAACCACCGCAGCCCGCCGCATCGCCGAGCGCTTCTCCCGGTTGCCGGCCGAGCAGCGCCGCGTGGTGTACGAGGGCATCCGTTCCAAGGGCCTGACGCTCGACCAGTTTCCGATCCTGCCGCGCGAAGACGCCGCGCAGGACCGCTGCCATGTCTCCTACGCGCAGTTGCGCCAGTGGTTCCTGTGGCAGCTCGATCCGCAGAGCACGGCCTATCACATCAGCGATGCACTCAAGCTCACGGGAGCGCTGGACGTGGACGCGGTGCGCACCAGCTTCGAGGCATTGGTGGCACGCCACGAATCGTTGCGCACGGTGTTTCGCGCCGATGCCGACGGACTTGCCGAGCAGGTGATCCGCGAGGACGGCCAACTCGACTTCTCGCTGCTGGACCTGAGCCTGGCGGACGCCGACGCTCGCGAGGCCATGGCCCGCGAAGCGGCACAACGCATCGGCAACACGCCCTTCGACCTGACGCAGGGACCGCTGATGAGGGTGGCGCTGATCCGCCTAGCGCCCGAAACGCACGTGCTGGTGCTGGTGATGCACCACATCGTCTCGGACGGCGGCTCGCTGCAGATCATCGTGGACGAGTTCGTGGCGCAGTACCGCGCCTGCGTGCAGCGCGAAGCCGTGGTGTTGCAGCCGATGCCGATCCAGTATGCCGACTACGCGGTGTGGCAGCGGCACTGGCTGGAGGCTGGCGAGCAGGAGCGCCAGCTCGCCTACTGGAAGACGCAGCTCGGCGGGACGCAGCCGGTGCTGCAACTGCCGCTCGACCACGCCCGCAGGCCCGATGGCCGGTACGGCGCGGCCACCCAGCGGTTCGAATTGCCCGCGTCGCTGGTTCAGGGCCTGCAGAAGCGGGCTCGGCATCAGGAGGGCACGCTGTTCATGGTGCTGCTGGCCGGCTTCCAGGTGCTGCTGGGACGCTACAGCGGCCAGGAAGACATTCGCGTGGGCGTGCCGATCGCGAATCGCCATCGCATGGAGACCGAAGGCGTCGTCGGTTTTTTCGTCAACACGCAGGTGCTGCGCGCGGTGGTGGACAGCCGCGCCAGCCTGCTGCAGGTGCTGGCGCGGACGCACGAAGCGGCACTGGGTGCGCAGATGCATCAGGACCTGCCGTTCGAGCAATTGGTCGAGGCGCTGCAGCCGGAGCGTGTGCCGGGCATCCAGCCGTTGTTCCAGGTGCTGTTCAATCATCAGCGCGGAGATTTCTCGGGACTGAATGGGCTGCCGGGACTCGCGTTGGAACCCTATGGCCTGGGAGCGCAGACCGCGCAGTTCGATCTGATGCTGGTCACCGACGAGAGCCCTGACGGTCGGCTGCATGCGACGTTCAGCTATGCGGCGGAGCTGTTCGAGGCCTCGACGATCGAGCGCATGGCGGACCACTACCTGGCGGTGCTGCAGGCGCTGGCGGACCACCCCGAACAGGCGGTGGGCGAGGTGGCGCTGCTGGGTGAAGCCGAACGCGCGCAACTGGCATCGTGGGGCGCGTGCAGGCAGGCAGCCGAAGCGGGCGAACCGATCCATCGGTTGATCGAACGGCAAGTGCGCGCGCGCCCCGAAGCACCCGCACTGTGCTTCGGCGATCAGACCGTGAGCTACGGCGAACTCAACGTGCAGGCCAACCGCCTTGCACACCGGTTGATCGCCCTGGGCGTGAAGCCCGAGACGAAGGTAGGCATCGCGGTGGAGCGCTCCATCGAGATGGTGGTGGGCATCCTGGCGATCCTGAAGGCCGGAGGCGCCTACGTGCCGCTGGACCCGGAGTACCCCGCAGACCGGCTGGCCTACATGGTGCGTGACAGCGGCATCGCGCTGCTGCTCACGCAAAGCCACCTGCAGGTGCCGGGCACCGAGGCACTTGAAGTCCTGGCACTGGACACGCTCGATCTGTCCACCGAGCCGGAGAGCAACCCCGATATCGACCTGCACGGAGAGAACCTCGCCTACGTGATCTACACCTCCGGCTCCACCGGCCGGCCCAAGGGCGCGCAGCTGTGCCACCGCAACGTGAGCCGGCTGCTCGGCGCCACCGACACATGGTTCCATTTCGGTCCGGGTGATGTCTGGACGATGTTCCACTCCTACGCCTTCGACTTCTCCGTGTGGGAGATCTTCGGCGCGCTGTGCACCGGCGGCAAGCTGGTCATCGTGCCGTTTTGGGTCAGCCGCTCGCCCGAGGACTTCCTGCAGCTGCTGCAGGCGCAGAAGGTGACGGTGCTCAACCAGACGCCTTCGGCCTTCGGCCAATTGATCAGCCTGCCGCAGGCCTACCAAGACCCTCTGTCTCTGCGCGTGGTGATCTTCGGTGGCGAAGCACTCGACCCGCAGCGCCTGCGCCAATGGATCGAGCACCACGGCGACGACAGCCCGCAGCTGATCAACATGTACGGCATCACCGAGACCACGGTGCATGTGACATACAAGCGGATCACGGCGGCGGACCTGAGCCAGCAGCGCAGTCCGGTCGGCCTTGCCATCCCCGACCTCGGACTGCGCGTGCTCGATGGGCAACTCAACCCGGTACCGGTGGGCGTGGCGGGCGAGCTGTACGTCTCGGGCGCCGGACTGGCTCGCGGCTACCTGAACAGGGCGGGCCTGACATCGGAGCGCTTCATTGCGACGGAAGGCGGAGAGCGCCTGTACCGCACAGGCGACCTGGTGCGCTGGAGCAACGAAGGCCAGCTGGAGTACCTGGGCCGCATAGACCACCAGGTGAAGGTGCGGGGCTTCCGCATCGAGCTGGGGGAGATCGAGGCACAGCTGCAGGCGCAGTCAGAGGTGAGGGAAGCGGTGGTCATCGCCGACGAAGGCCCGACGGGCACGCGGCTCGTGGGCTACGTGTCGGGGCACGACATCGACACGACACAGCTTCGGCAGAAGCTCGGCCAGAAGCTGCCCGACTACATGGTGCCCGCGGCGCTGGTGGTGCTCGACGCACTGCCGCTGAACACGAACGGCAAGGTGGACCGCAAGGCCCTGCCGGCGCCGGAGTTCACGAGCGAGCGCGCCTACGAGGCGCCCGCAGGCGAGGTGGAAGAAAAGCTGGCCGCCATCTGGGCCGAGGTGCTGGGCGTGGCGCGCGTGGGGCGCAACGACAACTTCTTCGAGCTCGGCGGCCATTCGCTGCTGGCGCTGCGACTGCTGGAGCGCATGCGCGCCCAGGGCTGGTCGACGCAGGTGCGCACGCTGTTCCAGCAGCCCCAGCTCGACGCCTTCGCGCAGGCGCTGGTGTCGGAGCCTGCGCGGCAGGAGCTGGCCGTTCCGCCCAACGGCATTCCGGCGGATTGCCGGGCGATCCAGCCGGAGATGTTGACGCTGGCGACCCTGGATGCATGGCAGATCGCGCGCATCGAGGCGGCGGTGCCGGGCGGGGCGACCAACATCCAGGACATCTACCCGCTGGTGCCGATGCAGGAGGGGATGCTCTTCCACCACCAACTGCAGGCCGAGGGCGACGCATACATCACGCTGAACCGCCTGAGCTTCGAAAGCCGCGAAAGGCTCGAGCATTTCGTCGCCAGCTTCAACGAAGTGATCGCGCGCCACGACATCCTGCGAACGGCCGTGATGTGGGAAGACCTTCCTGAACCGATGCAGGTGGTGCATCGCAAGGCCGTGCTCGAACTCCAGTGGCTGGCCGATGCCGGGCCGGGCGGCGCGAACGCGACAGCGCGGCTCGATGCCCACGTCGACCCCGCGTACTACCGCATCGACGTGCGCAAGGCGCCGATGCTGAGGGCGATCGCGGCCCACGACGCTGACAACGGCCGCTGGCTCCTGCAGCTGGCGAACCATCACCTGGTGGTGGACCACACCACGCTGGAGCTGGTCGTCGAGGAAATCGCGCTGATCCAGCAAGGGCGCAGCGCCGGGCTGCCGGCGCCCGTACCGTTCCGCCACTTCGTCGGGCAGGCCAGGCTGGACCTGAGCCAGGCCGGGCACAAGGCCTTCTTCAGCCAGATGCTCGCCGATGTGGAGGAGCCGACGGCACCGTTCGGCCTGCTCGACGTGCAAGGCGACGGCACCCGGGTGCGGGAAGCCTCGCTCGCGCTGGATGCACGGCTCGCATCGCAGGTCAGGAGCCAGGCGCAGAGATGCGGCGTGAGCGCCGCGGCGCTGTTCCACATGGCCTGGGCGCTGGTGCTGGGCAAGACCACGGGCAGGGACGACGTGGTGTTCGGCACCGTGCTGTTCGGCCGCATGCAGGGCGGTGCGAATGTCGACCGGGCACTGGGCATGTTCATCAATACGCTGCCCGTGCGCATCCGGCTGGGAACGCAAAGCGTGCAGGCGTGCGTGCGCCAGACGCACACGGCGCTGAGCGAACTGATGCATCACGAGTACGCCAGCCTGTCGCTGGCGCAGCGCTGCAGCGCGCTACCGCAGCGGATGCCGCTGTTCACGGCGCTGCTGAACTACCGCTACGGCGCGCAGCAGGGCAAGGAAAAAGAGAAGGGCCTGCTGTGGGAAGGCATGGAGGTCCTGGGCAGCAGGGAGCGCACCAACTACCCGATCGAGATGTCGGTGGACGACCTGGGCGAGGGCTTCCACCTGGTCGCGCAGATTCACGAAGCGGTGGATGCCACTCGCGTGTGCGGCCTGATGGTCGCCGCTGTCGAGGCCGTCGTGCAGGGCCTGTCGGGGCAGCCCGAGCGGCTGGCCTGCGAACTCGAGGTGATGTCCGGCGACGAACGGCGCCAGCTTGCCGCATGGGGCGAAAACTCCACGCGGTATGCGCAGGACGAGCCGGTGCATCGGCTGATCGAGCGGCAGGCGGCACTCAGGCCGGACGCGACAGCGCTGGTCTTCGGTGACGAGGCGTTGAGCTATTCGGAACTCGACGCACGGGCCAATCGCCTGGCGCATTGCCTGATTGCCCTTGGCGTGAAGCCGGAGACGAAGGTGGGCATCGCGGTGGAGCGCTCCATCGAGATGGTGGTGGGGGTCCTGGCGATCCTGAAGGCCGGCGGGGCGTACGTGCCGCTCGACCCGGAGTACCCCGTGGACCGTCTCGCCTACATGGTGGCCGACAGCGGCATCGGATTGCTGCTCACGCAAAACCACCTGGCCGCCCTGGTGCCGGGCGCCGAGGCGCTGCAGGTGCTGGCGCTGGACACGCTGGACACCGGCAGCCACTCCGATGCCGCCCCGCAGGTCGCGCTCGGAGGCGAGAACCTGGCCTACGTCATCTACACCTCCGGCTCCACGGGAAAGCCCAAGGGAGTGATGGTGCGGCACCGGTCGCTCAGCCACTTCATGCTGAGCATGATGGAGGCGCCGGGCATGACGCAGGACGACGTGCTGGTCGCAGTCACCTCCCTGTCGTTCGACATCGCCGCGCTGGAGCTGTACCTGCCACTGCTCAGCGGCGCGCGCCTCGTGCTGGCACCGAGGGACGTGGTGCGCAACGGAAGTGCGCTCGGCGAACTGATGGACGGGTGCGGTGCCACCGTGCTCCAGTCCACGCCCGCGGGCTGGCGGCTCTTGCGGGCCGCTGGATGGAATGGCGGCCGGGGCGCGAACTTCAAGGGCCTGTGCGGCGGCGAGGCGCTGCAGGAAGACCTTGCGCAAGACCTGCTGGCGCTCGGCGTCGAGCTCTGGAACATGTACGGCCCCACCGAAACCACGATCTGGTCGACGGCGGCCGCGGTTCGCGGCAGGCCCCGCATCGGCGGGCCGATCGCGGCCACGACGCTGCACGTGCTGGACGGCTTCCTCAACCCGTCGCCCGTGGGCGTGCCAGGCGAGCTGTTCCTGGGCGGCATCGGCCTGGCACGGGGCTATTTCCGGCGCGCGGGCCTGACGTCCGAGCGTTTCATCGCGGCGCAGGACGGCCAGCGGCTGTACCGCACGGGCGACCTCGTGCGCTGGAGCACGGAAGGCCAGCTGGAGTACCTGGGCCGCATCGACCACCAAGTGAAGGTGCGGGGCTTCCGCATCGAGCTGGGCGAGATCGAGACGCAGCTGCTGGCGCAACCCGAGGTTCGCGAGGCCGTGGTGGTGGCGCGCGAGAGCGCGAACGGCGCATCGCTGGCCGCCTACATCGCACTGCAGGCAGGGCAGGCGGCAGACACGGCGACGCTGCGCGACCGCCTCGCTGCGGCACTGCCCGACTACATGGTGCCGGCCGCCATCGTCGTGCTCGAGCGCCTGCCCCTGAACGGGAACGGCAAGATCGACCGCAAGGCGCTGCCGGAGGTGGAGTTCGCGAGCGACCGGGCATACGAGGCACCCGAAGGCGCGGTGGAAGAGAAGCTGGCCGCGATCTGGGCCGAGGTGCTGGGCGTGCCGCGCGTGGGGCGGCACGACAGCTTCTTCGAGCTCGGCGGGCATTCGCTGCTGGCGGCACAACTCGCGTCGAGGGCGCGCGTCGATGGCGGATTCGACCTGCCGCTGCGCAGGATATTCGAGCACCCGGTGCTTCGCGACCTCGCGAATGTCGCCCGGCAGGCGCGGCACGAGAGCCCGTTGTCCGCTCGCGTGCCGGTGCTGCAACCGGTCGAGCGCGTGGCCGACATGAAGCTCTCGCCCGCGCAGCAGCGCCTGTGGCTGGTGAATCGGCTGTCGGACGCATCGGACGGCAAGCACGCGGCCTACAACATTTCGGCGGCGCTGCGCTTGTCGGGCGCGCTCGATGTCGACCTGGTGCGCGCCACGCTCGACGCCATCGTGCAGCGGCACGAAGTGCTGCGCACCTGGTTTCCCGAGAACGACGATGGCGATCCCGTGGCTCGCATCGCGCCAGGAAGCGACCTCGTCGTTGCGCTGACGGATCTTTCGCACCTCCCGGCCGAAGTGCAGGCGAGGGCGATGCACGATGCGCTCGCCGCGCATGCGGGCACCGCGTTCGACCTGGCCACCCGCCCGGCCTTCGCGGCAGCCGTCCTGCGCCTGCAGCCCGAGGAACACGTGCTGATGCTGTGCGTGCACCACATCGTGTTCGACGGTTGGTCCGAAGCCGTCTTCATCCAGGACTTCATGGCCCTGTATGCGGCGCTGCGGGAAGGGCGCGGCTCACCCCTTGCGCCGCCCGCGATCCAGTACGCCGACTACGCCGACTGGCATCACCGCAAGCTCGCGCAGAACCTTGCGCAGGACGCCGCGTTCTGGCGCGGCTACCTCGAGGCCGCCCCCGCCGTGTCCACGCTCAGGCCCGATCACGCCCGGCCTCCAGTGGCGTCGGTGGCGGGCGACACGGTCGGCATCGAGATCGGGCACGAGCTCGCGCAGGCGCTGCACGGGCTGGCGCGGGAGCAGAAGACCTCGCTGTACGTGCTGCTGCTGTCGGCCTTCCTGCTCGTGCTGCACCGGCAGGCCGCGTCGGACGACCTGGTGATCGGCACCGACGTCGCCGGGCGCGATCATCCGGCGCTCGAAGAGCTGATCGGCTTCTTCGTCGGCGTCGTGCCGCTGCGTTCCCGGCTCGCGCCCGCGCTGCCCTTCGTGCAGTGGCTCTCGAGGGTCAAGGAGAGCACGCTGTCGGCCTTCGAACACCAGGACGTGCCCTTCGACCAGATCGTCGAACTGGTCGGCGCGCCCCGCAGCCGCCAGCACAGCCCGCTGGTGCAGGTGCTGTTCGTCATGCAGAACATGCCCGAGGGACGCTTCGAGATCCCCGGCGTGGTCGTCGAACCGATCCCACGGTCCGGGACGACATCGAAGTTCGATCTCGCGGTGTTCATGAGCGAGAACGAAAACGGCCTGCGGGCCGAGTGGACCTTCGCCTCCAGCCTGTACCTGCGCGAGACCATCGAGCGCGCATCCACGGCGTGGCGCGATCTCCTGCAGCAGGTCGTCGCGGCACCCAACGGCGTGCTGGAGAGCTTCGTCATTCCATCCAACACGGAAAGAAACACCATGCCGTCTACCTCGCCCGCGCTGGGCAAGCTGCAGAAGCTCAAGAAATTCACCGCCAAGGATCGCGACGTCCAGGCTGCACCGCGCTCGCCCGTGCGCACCTCCTTCTTGTCGGACCAGCGGACTTTCCCACTGGTCATCGAGGCCACGAGCAGCGACATCGACGCGGTGGCATGGGCTCGGGAGCAGGGCGCGTACATCGAGGCCAGCCTCGGCAAGCACGGCGGCATCCTGCTGCGCAATTTCGGCCTGCGCACGCCGCAGGAATTCGAGGCCTTCGCGGAGGTGATCGAGCCCGAGCTCTACGGCGGCTACGGCGATCTTCCGAAGAAGGAGGGTGGGCGCAACACCTACCGTTCGACGCCGTACCCCGAGCGCCAGATGATCCTGTATCACAACGAGAGTTCGCACCTCGACCGCTGGCCGCGCAAGCAGTGGTTCTTCTGCGAGCTGCCGTCGCCCGTGGGCGGCGCGACGCCCATCGTCGATTGCCGCGAGATGCTGCGCCTCCTGCCGGCCGGCATGGTGGCCGAGTTCGAGCGCAAGGAGCTGATGTACGTGCGCACCTTCATGCCGCGGTTCGACGTGAGCTGGAAGGACTTCTTCAAGACCGAGAGCAAGGCCGAGGTCGAGACGCGCCTCGCGCTGGCCGGCACCGCCTGGCGCTGGCTGGACGACGACACGCTGCAGACCCGCACCCGCTGCCCGGCGGTGATCACGCATCCCGTCACCGGCGAGCGCGTCTTCTTCAACCAGATCCAGCTGCACCACGCGAGCTGCCTGGAGGCGGACGTGCGCGAGGACCTGCTGGCCATGGCCGGCGGCCTGGAGTACCTGCCGCGGCATGTGACCTACGGCGACGGCACGCCGATCGACGACGAGACCATGGCGGTCGTCGGCCGCGCCTACGAAGCGTGCGCCGTGCGCTTCGACTGGCGCCAGGGCGACGTGGTGATGCTCGACAACATGCTCGCGGCACACGCGCGGGACCCGTACGAGGGGCTGCGCAAGATCGTGGTCGCCATGGGAGCGATGTGCGACCGCGCCGCGCTTGCGCAGGCTCCTGGCGCCGCTCGGCAACCCGCTGTGTTCGAGGGTTGAAGCCATGGCTGCCATTCTCGAAACCACGACTTCCTCGCAGCCGCTCAGTCCCGAGCAGCGTGCCATCCGGGCGCAGCATGGTGAGCAGGCCGCTCCCGGCGCGCCCAAGCTCGTGCTGCAGGCCGATCTCGACGGCGAGCTCGATGCGGCGCGCCTCGAGGCCGCGGCCCGCGCGGTCGTGCAGGCCCATGTGGCCTTGCGCTCGGCGGTGTTGCAGGTTCCCGGCTTCCGGGGTCTCAGGCAACAGGCCCTGGATGCGGCGGCTGCGCTGCGCTGGCAAAAAATCGACCTTCGCGGCAATGCCGACAGCGCGGCCGCGCTGGCCGACTGGATCGCCGCATGCACGCAGGAGCCGCTGGATGTCGCGAGCGGCGCGCCGCTGCGCATCGGGATCGCCCGGCTCGGCGAAACACGGCACAAGCTCGTGCTGGTTGCGAGCGTGTTCGCCGCGGACAAGGGCAGCCTGCACGGCCTGCTGGATCAGATTGCAACGGCTTACCTCACTGGGCAGGCCGTCGATGCGGACGAGGTCTTCCAGTACACGCAGTTCGTCGAATGGCGCCAGGACCTCGAAAGCGGCGACGAGGCCGCCGAGGGGCGCGGCTACTGGCAGGCTTGCATCGACCGCGCCGATGTGCTGCAGGCACCGCGCCTGAACACCCGGATGGACGGGGTACGCGCGGTCGCGTCGCCGGCGCGTGCCAGCCTCTCTCTTCCTCTCGATGCGGCGCTTGCCGCCCGCACGCAGGAAGCGGCCGGGCAGCTCGGGTGCGGCACCGACCTGCTCCTGCAGGCCGTGTGGTGGCTGCTCGTGGCCCGTCTGACCGGCCACAGGCCTTTCGTCGCCGGCTGGCAGAACGATTGCCGGCACGACTACGAAGTGATGCGGGGAGCGGTGGGCGTCTTCGAGAAGATCCTGCCCGTGGTCGTGGACATCGCGCCCGAGGAGCGCTTCTCCGACTGGATCGCACGCCTGGGCGAAATGCTCGAGGCGCACGCCGAGGCCCAGGAGTACTGGGCGATCGATGCGCCGCCGATTTCTGCGCACCTCGACGTGGGCTTCGGCTTCGACGAGATGCCGGTGCTCTCGCACGGTACCGTGGCCTGGCGCGTGGATACCGTGCCCGGGCCGCTGCCTTGTTTCGAACTGGCCATGCAGGTCGGCCGGGCCGGGCAGGCTTTCACGCTGTCGGTGCATGCGGATGCGTCGCGCTATTCGTCCCAGGCCGTGGAGCGGCTGCTGTGGCAGTACCAGACCTTGCTCGAGGATGCCGTGGCGCAGCCTCGCGCGCCGGTCGGCAGCCTCGCGCTGGTCGGTGAGCGCGAGCGCGAATTGCTGCTGCTGGCAGCGCGCGGTGCGACGGCCGATTTCGGAAGCCTCACGCTGGCCGGGCAGGTCGCCCGCTGGGCGCGGACGACGCCGGACGCGCCCGCGCTGGAGGCTGGCGACGTGCGGCTGAGCTATCGCGAATTCGATGCGCGAATCAACCGGATGGCGCACTGGCTGCAGGCCCGGGGCGCTGCGGCCGGAACGCTGGTGGCGCTCAACCTTCCGCGATCGGCCGATCTGCTGGTGGCGATGCTGGCGAGCTGGCGCATCGGGGCGGGCTACCTGCCGCTGGACCCCGAGTGGCCCGCCGCGCGCCGCCAGGCCGTGCTGGAAGACGCCGTGCCGTCGCTCGTGCTCCATGCGGCAGGCGTGCCTTCGGCCGGCGATGCGCCGTGGCGGCAGGCATCGCTGGACGACATGAACCTCGACGGTGTCGCCGACAGCGCGCCGGCATACCAACCCGCGATGCAGGGTCTGGCTTATGTGCTCTACACCTCGGGTTCGACGGGGACGCCCAAGGGCGTGGTGATCGGGCAGGGGCAGTTGCTCAACTACGTGGCTGCGGTGTCATCGGCCATGGACCTGGCTCGCTGCCGCCGCTGGGCGCTCACAAGCTCCGTCGTCGCGGACCTGGGCAACACGGCGCTCTTCGGTGCGTTCCACAACGGTGCCTGCCTCGTCGTGGCGGGAGCGGGCGACGTGAAGGATGCGCGCGCCTTCGCCGGCTTCATGCGCGAACGCCGGATCGACGCGCTCAAGATGGTGCCCTCCCACCTGGAGGCCCTGCTCGAGGACGAGGCGCCGAAGCTGCCCGGCACGCTGGTGCTGGGCGGCGAGGCCGCACCGCGCTCGCTCATCGAGCGCATCGCCAGGCTTGCACCGGATACCGCGATCTACAACCACTACGGCCCCACGGAAACGACGGTGGGCGTGATGGTGCACCGCGTATCGGCGGGCGAGGCCGCATCCCCGGTGCTGCCGCTGTCGCGCGTGCTGGCGAACAACCGCGTCCATGTGCTGGACGAAGCCTTGCGCATAGTGCCGAGCGGCGGGCTGGGGGCGGTGTATGTCGGCGGTGCGCAGCTGTGCCGCGGCTACCTGAACCGGGAGGTGGAAGGCGCCTTCGTGGCCGATCCGTTCGAGCCGGGGCAAGAGCTCTACCGCACGGGCGACCTGGCCTGCGTGCTGCCCGAAGGCGGCATCCGCCTGGCGGGGCGGGCGGACGACCAGATCAAGATCCGGGGCTTTCGCGTCGAGCCGGCCGAGGTGGAGGCGGTAATGCTGTCGCAGCCCGGCGTGCGACAGGCCGTGGTGCTGGCGGTGCCGGGCGGTGGAGGCGACGCCGAACTCCGGGCCTTCGTCGTGGGTGACGGGGCGCTCGCGTCGGAGGCCGGCCGCTCGGCGCTGACAGAACGGCTGGGCACGCTGCTGCCCGCGCACATGGTGCCTGCGCGCTGTACCTTCGTCGCGGAGTTCGCGAGGCTGCCCAATGGAAAGATCGACCGGCAGTCGCTGCTGCTGTCCGCAGCACGCAGCGATGACCGCAAGCCGGTGGCGGCGGCACCGCGCGACGCGCTCGAATCGGTGCTGGCCGAGTGCATGGCAAGCCTGCTCCAGCGCGACGCCATCGGCGTGGAAGATGACTTCTTCGAACTGGGAGGGCACTCGCTGCTCGTGATCAAGCTGGTGGCGCGCATCCGCAAGCAGCTGCGGATCGACATCGCGCCAGGGCTGGTGTTCGACCATCCCAGCGTCGCCACGCTCGCAGCGGCGCTTCGCACGATGGAGAACGAGGGATCGGTTTCGGCATACAGGATGGAACAGTGATGAACAGCAGCAATGCGGCGCGGCGGATTTCAGCGGAGGACGGATGGGAGGATGACGATGGCGACGACGAAATCCTCCATCGCGTGTCGGACGGCGACGAGGTGCCGTTGTCCCCTGCGCAGGAGCAGCTGTGGTTCCTGCAGCGCCTGGAGCCGGAGCTGACGGCCTACAACCTGCCGCGGACGTTCCGCCTGCACGGCCCGCTGGACGCGGATGCGCTCGAGCGCGCGTTCCAGGCCGTGATCGATCGCCACGGCATCCTGCGCACCCGCTTCTTCGAGAAAGACGGCGTTCCCATGCAGCAGATGGTGCGCGACGTGAGCTTCATGCTGGAGCGGTTCGATCTGTCCCTGGAGTCCGGGGCCGCGCGGCAGGCGCGTGTCGATGCGCTGACGGGCGAGACAGCCCTGCACGTGTTCGATCTGGACGCCGCGCCTGCATTGGTGGCCAGGTTGATCCGGCTGTCGGGCCGGGAGCATGTGCTGACGGTCTGCCTGCACCACATCGTGTCGGACGCGTGGTCCAACCCCATCCTCGCGGCGGACCTCGCTTCGGCCTACCGCCTGGCATCGGCTGCGGGTGCGGCTGTGCGGCTGCCGGCCTTGCCGGCCCAGTACGCCGACTACGCGCTGTGGCAGCGCGAGCGCTTGCAGGGCGAGGGCCTGGTGAAGCAACTGGACTACTGGAACACCCACCTGGGTGCCGATGTGCCACCGCTGGAGCTGCCGCTCGACGCGGCGCGCCCTGCGCGGCAGACCTTCGACGGTGCGGTGCATCGCTTCGCGCTGGAGCCCGCGCTGGCGCTGGCGTTGCAGAAGTTGTGCCGCATGGAGAAATGCACGCCCTTCGTGGTTCTGCTCGCGACGTGGCAGATGCTGCTGGGCCGGTACAGCGGCCAGAACGACTTTGCCGTCGGCGTGGCCAATGCCGGCCGCCATCGCGACGAGGTGCGCGATCTGGTGGGGTTCTTCGTCACGACCCAGGTGTTCCGGGCGCGGCTCGAGCCGCGTGCCACGTTGCGCGAAATCTGCCGGCGGGTGCGGCGCGATTCGCTGTCGGCGCTGGAGCATGCGGACCTTCCCCTCAATGCGCTGCTGGCCGGCCGGAACGAAAAGCGCGACGTGTCGCGCAATCCGTTGTTCCAGGCGATGTTCGGCGTGCAGATGAGCGACAGCGTTGCCGACCTCGCGTTCGGCGACGTGCGCGCGGAGCAGATCGAGGGCGGCAACGCGAGCGCCAAGTTCGACCTGTCGCTGGATTTCTTCATCGAACCGACGCGTGCGTACGCGCAGATCGAATACAACACCGATCTTTTTGGGGAGGCCACCGTGGCGCGGCTGGCGGGCTGGTATGTGCGCCTGCTCGAGACGTTGACCGTCGATCCGGACCAGGTCTTTTCGGACATCGATCTTTCGAGCGCGGCGGAGCGTGCGCAACTCGCGGCCTGGGGTTCGAACACGCGGAGCTTTCCGGATGCGATGCCGATCCATCGGTTGATCGAGAAGCAGGTTCGCGCGCGACCCGAGGCGCCGGCGCTGTGCTTCGGCGATCAGACCGTGAGCTACGGCGAACTCAACGCGCAGGCCAACCGCCTTGCGCACCGGCTGATCGCCCTGGGCGTGAAGCCCGAGAAGAAGGTGGGCATCGCAGTGGAACGCTCCATCGAGATGGTGGTGGGCATCCTCGCGATCCTGAAGGCCGGCGGCGCCTACGTGCCGCTGGACCCGGAGTACCCGGCCGACCGTCTGGCCTACATGGTCGAGGACAGCGGCATCGCGCTGCTGCTTACGCAGAGCCACCTGCAGGTGCCGGGCACCGACGCATTTGAAGTCCTGGCCCTGGACACGCTCGACCTGTTCGAAGAACCGTCGCACGATCCGCAGCTCGATCTGCACGGCGAGAACCTCGCCTACGTGATCTACACCTCGGGCTCCACCGGCCGTCCCAAGGGCGCGCAGCTGTGCCACTGCAACGTGACACGGCTGCTCGGCGCCACCGATGCCTGGTTCGGCTTCGGCCCCGAGGACGTGTGGACGATGTTCCACTCCTACGCCTTCGACTTCTCCGTGTGGGAGATCTTCGGTGCGCTGTGCACCGGCGGCAAGCTGGTGGTCGTACCGTTCTGGGTCAGCCGCTCGCCGGAAGACTTTCTGCAGCTGCTGCGCAGTGAGCGCGTCACCGTGCTCAACCAGACGCCTTCGGCCTTCGGCCAATTGATCAGCCTGCCGCAGGCCCATGAAGGAGGCCTTTCGCTTCGCACGGTGATCTTCGGCGGAGAGGCACTGGACCCGCAGCGCCTGCGCCAGTGGATCGAGCACCACGGAGACGACAGCCCGCAACTGATCAACATGTACGGCATCACCGAGACCACGGTGCATGTGACATACAGACGCATCACGGCGGCGGACCTGGGCCAGCAGCGCAGTCCGGTCGGGCTTGCCATCCCCGACCTCGGACTGCGCGTGCTCGACGGGCAACTCAACCCGGTACCGGTCGGCGTGGCGGGCGAGTTGCATGTCTTCGGGGCCGGGCTCGCGCGCGGCTACCTGAATCGCGAAGGCCTGACGGCCGAGCGCTTCGTTGCGGCGGAAGGCGGCCAGCGGCTCTACCGCACGGGCGACCTCGTGCGCTGGGGCACGGAAGGCCAATTGGAATACCTGGGCCGCATAGACCACCAGGTGAAGGTGCGGGGCTTCCGCATCGAGCTGGGGGAGATCGAGTCGCAGCTGCTGGCGCAGCCGGAGGTGAGGGAAGCGGTCGTCATTGCGAACGAGGGCCCGACGGGCACGCGGCTCGTGGGCTACGTGTCGGGGCACGACATCGACACGACACAGCTTCGGCAGAAGCTCGGCCAGAAGCTGCCCGACTACATGGTGCCCGCCGCGCTGGTGGTGCTCGACGCACTGCCGCTGAACGCCAACGGCAAGGTGGATCGCAAGGCGCTGCCGGCGCCGGAGTTCGGCCGTGCACCGACGTGCGACGAGCAGCCGCAGGAGGGCGTGCAGGGCGTGCTCGAAGCGGCACTGGCAGCGATCTGGGCCCAGGTGCTGGGTGTGCCGCGCGTGGGGCGCAACGACAACTTCTTCGAGCTGGGCGGCGATTCACTCGTCGCGCTCAGGCTGCTGGCCAGGATCAACAAGTCCCGTGTGCTGAGCGTGCAGATCTCCCTGCAGGATCTGCTCGAGAAGCAGACGATCGCCCGGTTGGTCGCGCAGCTGGACATGGGCGCGCCGCCGCAGCCTGTCCAGTTGCTGAACGCGTATGGCGGGCCGGCGGATGCGATGCCGCTGTTCTGCGTGCCGCCCGCGCTGCGCCATCCGATCGACTACCGGCCGATGGCGCGCCACCTGGAAGACTCGCGTGCCGTCTACGGCCTGAGCTACGCGGACGACGTCGCCGGACTGGATTCCATCGAGCAGATGGCCCGGTACTACGTCGATGTCATCCGCAGGACGCGGCCGCAGGGGCCCGTCGGCATCATCGGCTGGTCATTGGGAGCAGTTGTCGCGGTGCATGTCGCCAGCCTGCTGGAACAGCAGGGCGTGGACGTCGCCTTCCTCGGCATGGTCGACAGCTTTCTGCTGGACGAGAGCTTCGATCCGCACGGCTGGTACCAGGACTTCCGGGATTTCGTCCTGGACACCGCGAGCGGCAGCACGGACCGCGAGGCCGTCGACGCGATGCTCGACAGCTTCGAGCCGATCCGCTCGGGCTCCGACGAGACCGTGCGCGACGCCGTCGAGGAAATCGTGGCGGCGGCCGGCATGGGCATGAAGCCGGGCGACATCTTCCGGGGGATCGTCGCCACCCGGCGCATGAACGCGATCACGCAAAAGATCACCGCATTCCCGCGCGTGAAAGTGGCGCCGCATTTCTGGTGGAAGAAGGGGCGGGCGGTTGCCCAGAAGAACGCGCTCCTGTCGCAGTTCGGCGGCAAGGCGCAGGTTTCGCTCGAGGTGAATGCCGACCATCAGGGCATCGTGCGCAACGCTGCGCTGCTGAGCCATCTGCATGCGGCCATGTGCGATGCGCAGCAGGCCAGGGAGAAGGCAGACGCGCGCCGATGATGGCGAGCGAAAGATGACTCTCCCCCGCATTCACGCGGGGGAGAGTCATCGGATCAGAACTTGTACCGGGCGGTCAGGGTCGCCGTGCGGAGAGTGCCCTGGTAGCACTGTCCGTGGTAGCAGATCGAGTTGTACTGCTTGTTCGCCAGGTTGGAGATGTTGAGCGCGAAGCGCCACGGGCCGCGCTCGTAGTGCGCGGCCGCATCGAGGAGCGTCACGCCGCGTTCGTACGTGGTGTTGTGCTCGTCGTTCTGGCGCTTGCCGATGTAGCGCACGCCACCGCCGAACCCCAGGCCGTTGCCCATGGTGTAGTCGAGCCACACCGAGGCGGTCTGCTTGGGCACGAGCGGCGGGATCTTGCCGATTTCGTCCGCATCGGCGCTGTTGAGCACCTTCATGTCCAGCCAGGTGTAGGCGGCGGAGATGTTCAGGCCCGGTGCGAGCTCGCCCTTGGCTTCCAGCTCGAGGCCGCGGGAGCGCTGCTTGCCGATCTGGCGCCCCTCGGCGGTCGTCGGGTCGTAGGTGACCACGTTGGTCTTGCGCAGGTCGAAGACTGCCGCGGTGTACGAGGTGCGCGAGCCCGCGGGCTGGAACTTGACGCCGACCTCGACCTGCTTGCCGCTGCTGGGCTTGAAGGGTTGGTTGTTCGCGTCGACGCCGCTGTTGGGCAGGAAGGACGTGGTGTAGCTCATGTAGGGAGCCCAGCCGTTGCCGAACAGGTAGCTGATGCCTGCCCGGCCACTGAACGCACTGTCCGATCGCCGGGTATGGCTCCTGGCCAGGTAGTTGTCGGTGAGCTGGCGCACTTCGTCGTGGCGACCCCCCAGCGTGACGACCCAGTTGTCGCCGAACTTGATCTGGTCCTGGGCGTAGAAGCCCGTCTGGCGCGTCGATTGGGCCACGTCGGTCAGCGGGATGGTGGGCATCGCCACGGCCTGGCCGTAGACGGGCGCCCAGATGTCCAGGGTCGGCGCCGCGCCGCGGAAGCGCCGCTGCTTGCCTTTCTGGTCGCTGTAGTCGACGCCCAGCAGCACCGTGTGCTGGACGGAGCCGTACTGCAGCTTGCCCTGCACGCTGGTGTCCAGCGTGGCCAGGTTCACGGGGTCGTTCCAGGTCCTGGCAACGCGGGAGAGCGTGTGTCCGTCATTGCCGAGCGAACCGGCCCAGACTGCTCGCCTGTCCAGGGCGATCTGGCTGTAGCGGAAGTTCTGGCGCAGCGTCCAGGTGTCGTTCAGGGCCGTTTCGAAACGGTAGCCGATGGCGCTCTGCGACTGCTTGAGCTGGCCGAAGCTGTAGTCGCCCACCTTCACCGGATAGAGAACGTAGTCCTGGGTGAGGTAGTACGGGTCTTCGGCCGTGTTGTTCTTGAGAAACTCCCCGAAGACGGTCAGCGAGGTCGTCGAATTGGGTTGCCAGCGCACGGACGGCGCAATGTAGCTGCGCGTGCGGTTCAGCTTGTGGCCGTCGGGATACTTGTCCTGGTCGTTGCTGTCGAGACCCACCCCGACCACGCGATAGCTCAGGTCGGTGTTGCCGATCCTGTCGCCGAGGTCGAATGCCAGCTGCTTGCGCTGGTAGCTGCCGTACTGCAGTTCGATCTCGCGGATCCGCTCGCCGGTCGGCTGCTTGCTCACGCGGTTGACGATGCCACCGGCGTCTCCCTGGCCGAACACCATCGACGAAGGACCGCGCAATACCTCCACGCGCTCCAGCGCGTAGGGCTCGGTCAGGTAGTAGGTGGGGCCGAACGCCGGCTGCGCGAGCCCGTCCCTGTAGACACCGTTGGAAGAGGTACTGAAGCCCCGCAGCAGGATGTATTCCCAGCCGCGGTTGTCGGGGCCGTAGGTGTTCGTCGTGACGCCCGGCGTGTAGCGGATGGCCTCCATGACGTCCTGTACGCCGCGCGCATCCATTTCCTCGCGGCCAATGACGGAGATCGACTGCGGCACCTCGATGAGCGGCGTGTCGGTCTTGGTGGCCGTGCTGCTGCGGCGGGCCACATAGCCGGACACCGGGCCGGTGGGCGATTCCTCGGCGTTGGCCACCACCTGCACCGCGGGCAGGGTGCCCTGCGAGCTGGAAGCGTCGGCAGCGCGGCGGATCGCGAGGCCGCCGCTGGCGGTGCGCGTGGCTTCCAGCGAAGTGCCCGCGAGCATCTGGCGCAGGGCCTGGTCGACCGTGAGCTTGCCTTCCACGGCGTGCGAGCTGGTGCCTGCGACCACTTCGCCGGCGGCGAATACCTGCACGCCGGTCTGGCGCGAGAACTCGTTGAGCGCCGCGCCGAGCGCCTGCGATGGCACCTTCACCTCGAACACCTGCGCCGCGGCCTGACCGGAAGCCTGCGCTGAAGCTACAGGGGCCCAGACGGTGAGAACGGAACCGAACGCCGCGGCAAGCGCGGCGTTCAGCAGATGTTGGCGAGGCAGGGGACGCATAGAAGAACAACTCCAGTTTTTTGAATTACGACGCATTCACATTCAGGTGCGGGGGCCGGCCCGATTTCCGGTCTCTGGCGCATCTATGAGTAAGACGTTCGAACTCATCAAACAGAGACACCACGTCCTAAGACTTTTTCGCCGTCGCGGTCCGGCGACCCCGGATTCAGGTCTGGACCGCCTCGGGTTCCGGCCTCAGGTGGAGCGGCGTGCCGGCCGGCGCGGCCAGCAGGGCGCTGCCGATTTCGCCGGTACGCACCGAGGTGACCGACAGCAGGGTGTCGCTCAGGCCGTGCGAGTCCTCGCAGGCGCCTTGCAGGTAGATGGCCGGATGGAAGCCGGGCGCGGCCTGCACGCGGTAGTGGCGGTCGACCGTGTAGTCGCCGAGGTAGCCCGCCAGCGGCGCGAGCAGCGCCTTGTGGTGCTCGCGCACATAGCCGGTGGCGAGCACCACGGCGTCGTAGCGCACCGTGTGCTCGCGCTGGGCGTTCTGGTCCCACAGCGCGAGGTACACGCCCTGGCCGTCGGCCGTGGCACTGCGGATGTCGTGCCGGCGCAGGAAGCGCAGGCGGTTGCCGCCGGTCACGCGCTGCTGGTAGAAGGCCTTGTAGATCTGCTGGATCAGCTCCAGATCGGCCACCGCGTAGTTGGTGTGCCAGAACTCGTCGAGCAGCGCGGCGCGCTCTTCCTCCGAGCGGCTGAAGGTGTAGTCGGTGAACTCGGCATTGAAGATCTCGTTCACGAAGGGGCTGTCGTCCGCCGGGCGGATCGAGCGGGCACGCGTGATGAGGTCGACCTGCGGCGCGCCGGGGCGGCCCTGCAGGTCCATGAAGATCTCGGCCGCGCTCTGTCCCGCGCCCACCACGGCGATGCGGCGCGCGTCCGGCAGCTGCGCGATGTCCTGCAGGTAGCTGCTCGAATGGAAGACGCGCGGGTCGCTGCGCAGCGCACGGAAGCCGTCGGGGATGTTCGCCGCGCCGCCGATGCCGACCACGAGGTTGCGCGCGAGCCGCTCGACCAGCTTGCCCGCGTGGTTGCGCGAGCGCACGCGCAGCAGTGCCACCTCGCGGCCCCTTTCCTCGGGCAGCACCTCGAACACTTCCTCGCCGTAGGCGCAGGCGTCCTCGAACTGCTCGGCGGCCCACGAGAGGTAGTCGTTGAACTCGTGCCGGCTGGGGAAGAAGCTCTTCAGGTTGACGAAGTCGGTCAGCCGGCCTTTCTCGTGCAGGTAGTTGATGAAGGTGAAGCGACTGGTCGGGTTGCGCAGCGTCGCCAGGTCCTTCATGAAGGAGATCTGCATGTGCGCCTGGTCCAGCAGCATGTGCGGATGCCAGGCGAAGCTCAGCTGCTTCTCGATGAAGAGCGTGTCGAACGGCCGGCCGGCGTGGCGCTTTTCCTCGAGTGCGATGGCCAGGGCGACGTTGGACGGGCCGAACCCGATCCCGACCAGATCATGGACGTGTGGCATTGAAATCAACTCCTGTGGTGGAGGGCGGTGTGGAAGAAGACAGGACGCTCGGCGGGCGCGCGATGTTCACGCGTCCACCGTCTCGGCCATCAGGGCCAGGCCCTGGTGGAGCGCGGGAAAGAGGCTGTGGTTGAAGTTGTTCCAGCGCAGCTCGAGGATGGTGTCCTCGGGGTCGATGTCGGTGCCCAGCACGTCGAAGATGACTTCGCCCGAGTCGATGCCGGTGTCCACGTAGTGGAAGGAGGCGCCGGTCTTGCGCACCGGCTCGACCGCGACGGTCTCGCGCGTTTGCCAGTCGATCACCCGCTGGCCGCGGGCGCCATACAGCGCGTCGAGCGTGGCCCAGGCGCCTCGGCGCTCGAAGGGCGACTCCAGCCGCGTGATGCCCGGGTGGATGTTCACGATCCTGCGGAAGAACGGGCTTTCCGGCCGGGCCAGCCGGTCGAGGATCACCAGCAGGCCGTCGAGCACGACGAGGTCGGCCTCCAGCGCGTGCAGCCGATCGAGCAGGCGCTGCTCGAACTCCTTCTTGCCGGCGGCGCGTTCGGCGGCCGCGTCCAATGGCAGCCGCCGGTAGGTCGAGGGCACGTTGTGGAACATGTCGTTGACGCGACGGCCCTGCACCTGCAGCTCGCCGGGGTGGATCCAGCGGCGGGCGGGATCGAAGCCGAAGCCGTACTCCCGCAGCGCCTGCCGGTCGCGCGGCGAGCCCTCGTCGTCGTCGAACAGCACGGCCTCCAGCGAGTAGGCATCGCCCAGCGGTGTGCGGTCGAGCGCCTCGGCCAGGTACTCCAGCGGGGACTTCATGTAGCGCTGCCCGCCCTTGTAGTCGATGTACTGGCCGGCCTGGTCGGCCGCCGCATTCCTCAGGGACATGATGTAGACGAGTCTTGCCTTGGACATGGTGATGCGCTCGGTAGTGGGTGGAAGAAGTGGGATGTGGTGATGTCAGCGGTGCGCAGGCGACAGCGGGCAGGCGCCGCAATGGCCTTCGCGGGGCAGCAGGTGGAAAAGGCAGCACTGGCGGTGCAGCTTCATCGTCCGGTCGCGGCCTTCGAGGCGCAGATGGACTTCGCGCTGCGGGCCGGGCAGGGGATTGGTCCATGCCGGCCAGGCGGGCTCGTGCAGCAGTCGTTGCCTGTCGCGGGCGATCGGCGGCGATCCGCCGGTCAGCGCAAGCGCTTGCTCGAGCACCGGCTCGAGGTTGCGTGCCGCGTTGCCCCACAGGATCTTGGGCGGAATGCCCGTCAGGCGGCACAGCGCCGAGAACAGCGGCTCCAGGTGCTGCCGCAGCAGCGCCGAGTAGCGCTCCTCGGTGGTCGCGCCGCGCTGCGGCCGGCCCAGTTCGCGGATGTGGAAGCTCAGCGGCCGGGCGTGCGGGTCGAGGTGCACCCACACCTGCTCCGCGGCCACGGGAAAGCCATGCTGCAGCACGCTGGCGGCGGCCGCGACCGGTGGCAGCAGCATGCCGAGATAGGCCATGCTCCAGGACGACGCCGCGGCGCGCAGGTCTTCGCCTTCGACCCCGAGGTGCGATGCGTGCAGGCGCAGCACGCGGCCCAGCAGCCCGTGCGAGCGCACCAGATCGGCGACGTGCAGCGCGCCCGCGGGCGGCTGCGGCGCGCACTGCAATGCCTCGCCGTGCGGCGCCAGGTCGCCCTGGAACAAGGGCTCCAGCAGGGCGATCATGGGTTCGTCGGGCAGGAGGGGGCACCGGCGGTGCGGCGATTTGCAGGGCGCATGAAGCTAGGACGGTTGGGCCCCGCAGGTGTTCATGCGCACCGTGTTCGAACCGCTGCGTGAACATTTGCGCGGACCGTCCGTCAAGTGGGGTACAGGCAGCCCGCTGCCGTCCGCAGCCCTGTCGGCGCGGCGGGCCGTCATTCCGTTTCGCGTCCGGCGGTAAGGCTTGTCCGCGCCGCCGGGCCCCAGTCGCCCGAGGGCGGAAAGAGTTCCTGCATGACAACAGCCCCCGGTCCCGACGGCGAGTTCGCACGCCTGCTCAAGCCGTTCCTGCCGTGGATGCTGCTGTCGGCGGTCACCGGCATCGGCGCGGGTGCGGCCACGGTCGCGCTGCTGGGCACCATCAACCAGGTGCTCAACCGGCAGGGCGGCCTTTCGGGCGGTCTGCTGCTGACCTTCATCGGGCTGTGCGCGGCGGCGCTGTTCGGGCGCATGGTGTCCGATGTCTCGACCAACTTCGTCGGCCAGCGGGTGGTCGCGCTGGTCCGCAAGAGCCTGGCGCAGAAGATTCTCTCGGCGCCCATCGATGCCCTGGAGCGCTACCGCACCCACCGGCTGATGCCGGTGCTGTCGCAGGACGTGGACATGGTCAGCGACGTGGCGTTCGCGCTCGCCGCGACGCTGATCGCCTGCGTCACGGCACTCGGCTGCCTGGCCTACCTGGCCTACCTGTCGCTGCCGCTGTTCGGCGTGCTGGTGGTGGCGCTGGCGATCGGTGCGATGGTGCAGGCCATGGCGCAGATCCGCGGCGTGAACGGCTTCTGGAAGGCGCGCGAGCACGAAGACCAGCTGCACAAGGCCTATCGCGCGATCAGCGAGGGCGCCAAGGAACTGCGCATGCACCGCGCGCGCCGCCAGCGCATGTTCGGCGGGCAGATCGAGCGCATCGTCGACAACATCCGCGCGGTCAACGGGCGTGCGATCAACACCTTCGTCATGGCCACCGCGTTCGGCTCGGGCCTGTTCTTCCTGCTGATCGCGCTGATTCTGGGCTGGGCCTCGTTCCGGCCGACCGAGCCCGCGGTGCTCAGCGGCTTCGTGCTGGTGCTGCTGTTCCTCAAGGGGCCGATGGACCAGATCGCGGGCGCGCTGCCTGCCGTGGGGCGCGCGCGGGTCGCGTTCCGGCGCATCGCCGACCTGTCGGCGCGCTTTGCCACGCCGGAGCCGCACCTGCACGTCGGCCGCGCCGGCAGCGAGCTGAAATTCGAACACGAGATCGCGCTGCGCGGCGTGCGCTACGCGTTCGATGCGCCCGAGGGCGGCGAGGCCTTCGCGCTGGGGCCGATCGACCTGCGGCTTCGCCGCGGCGAGATGGTGTTCGTGGTGGGCGACAACGGCTCCGGCAAGACCACGCTCGTCAAGCTGCTGCTGGGCCTGTACGCGCCGCACGAGGGCCACGTGGCGATCGACGGCGCCGCGGTGGACGCCGAGCGCCGCGACGACTACCGCCAGCTCTTCACCACCGTGTTCTCCGACTTCTACCTGTTCGAGGACCTGGCCGCCGGCGAGGGCGAAGCGCACGGCGAAGCCAGCATGCAGGTGCTGCCGCAGCGCGCGTTGCCCTACCTGGAGCGTCTGGAGATCGCCCACAAGGTGAGCCTGAAGGACGGCGCCTTCACCACCACCGACCTGTCGACCGGCCAGCGCAAGCGGCTCGCGCTGGTGCACGCCTACCTGGAAGGGCGGCCGGTGCTGGTGTTCGACGAATGGGCTGCCGACCAGGACCCGACCTTCCGCCACCTGTTCTATACCGAGCTGCTGCCCGAGCTGCGCGCGAAGGGGCACCTGCTGGTCGTGATCTCGCACGACGATCGCTACTTCCACCTGGCCGACCGCGTGATCACCATGCGCGCGGGCCGCATCGCGGACGACCGGCCTCGCGCCCACCTGGAGAGCCTTGCTGCATGAGCTCCCGTGGGCAAAGCGCGCGGCGGTGCCCGGGGCGCGGGCCGGTGGGCGTTGGCTTTTCGTCAGCGAGCCAGCAGCGCCACGCTCCCGTCGGGGCGGGGCGCGACCGTGAGCGGCAGGATCGTCGGCAGCGCGGCCATCAGCCCTTCGGAGTCGTTGACGCGGAAGCGGCCGGACAGCCGCATCGCGTCGATGCGCGGGCTGTCGCTGACGATGGGCCGCGTGCGGTAGCTGTTGACCGCGGCCAGTGCATCGCCCAGCGGCGTGTTCTCGAACACCAGCCAGCCATCGCGCCACGCGGACAGCGCGGCCGTGTCGGCCTGCTGCACGCGGCCGGCCTGGCCGTCGGCGATCTCGACGCGATCGCCCGCATACAGGTCGATCGCCGCGCCTTCGGCCCCGGCGAACCCGGGGCGCGGCGCCACACCCACGCGCACGTGGCCGTGCTCCACGCCCACGGTGATCGGCCCGCCGCGGTCGCGCACGGTGAACGCGGTGCCGACCACCTCGATGACGGCGGCGCGCGTTTGCACGTGCAGCGGGCGGTCCTTGTCGGGTGCGACCTCGAAGCGCACCTCGCCGCGAGCCATGTCGACGAGGCGGCGGTTGCGGTACAGGGTGACCTCGACGGAGCTCTGCGGCGCGAGGTCGAGTCGGCTGCCGTCCGCGAGCGTCACCTTCAGCATCTGCGCGGTGGCTGTCCGGTAGGTAGCGTGGGACACCGGCTGCTGCCAGTACCACTGCACGCCGCGCCCCGCGACGAGGCCGGTGCCCAGCAGGGCCGCCACCGAGAGCAGCATCTTGCGGCGTTGCTGGCGGTGCGGTGACTTCGCCGCGGCTCCCGCATGGGCCATCAACGTGCCGCCGGGCTCTTCGAAATGCGCGCGCAGGCCGTTCGCCATGCCGCCGAGTGCGTCCCAGCGCTGGCGCGCTTCCTGGACGGCCGCGGCATGCTCCGCCGATTTGCCGCGCCATTGATGGAGTGCCAGGCGGGCGCTGCTGGCGGCCTCGCCGGGCGCCATTTCGCCTTCCACGATCAGCGCCAGCGCGCGCTCGATCAGCCGTTCGCGCGGAGCGCTCGCCGCAACGATGCCGTTCACGAGAAGTCTTCGGCCAATGCGGCGTCGAAGCCGGGGCGGTTCATCAAGACCTGCGGCTCGATCAGCTCGGAGCGCAGCTCTGCGAACACGCGCGAGCAGTCGATGGTGGCGCGCAACAGGTGCTTGGCCACGGCCATTTCGGTGATGTTCAGCCGCTGCGCGATCTCGGCGCGCGTGTGGCCGTAGGCGCGAAAGAGAAGGAACACCTCGCGGCGGCGCGGCGGCAGCTGTTCCATGGTTTCGACCACCCGCGTCAGCACCCGCTGCTGGGCGACGACGTATTCGCTGGACTGCACTGTCCGGTGCATGCCGGCGTCTGCATGCGAACCGGCCCAGTCCTGCGCCACCTTGCGGCGCCGCGCGTCATCGACGCACAGGTTGCGCGCCACGCGAAAGAGCAGGGCGCGAGGCGATTCGATGCCACCGTTGTCCTTCATGTCGTCCGGCGCCGCATCGATACGGGCGGCTCCGCGCGACTTCGTGGCCTGTGCGTACACCCGCTCGAAACTCGACTGCGCGATGTCGGCCGCGTAGTGAGGATCCCTCAGGTCGCGAGTGAGCTGCCGGCGCAGGTCCGCATAGTGAGCTACAAGTTCCTGGACGAGGTCGCGCATCCGGCCGCCTTCTCGCAAGCATCGACATGGCCCCGGAACCGGCCGCTGGTCATGCCCGCAAGATCGCCGCCTCCTGCAAGGAACGACGAACTGGCGGTGCCGGTACTGCGCTTCGGTGATCCCGGGGGAGGGAGTTAATAAGAATTATTCTTATTGAGTGTATCACCGAGTTGCCGGCTCCGGCCTCCCGAACTAGACCCGGATCACCCGCCCCGGGTTCAGGATGTTCTTGGGATCGAGCCCGCGCTTGATCGCCCGCATCATCTCCAGCGCCACCGGCGACTTGTGCTTTTCCAGCTTGTCGACCTTGAGCGAGCCCACGCCATGCTCGGCCGAGAACGAGCCGCCGAACTTCTCGACCGCGTCGTACACCAGCGTGTTGATGCGCTCTTCCTCGTTCTTCAGGAAGGCCTTGGTGTCGATGTTCTCCGGCGCCTGCACGTTGTAGTGCAGGTTGCCGTCGCCCAGGTGGCCGAAGTTCACCAGCCGCACGCCGGCGATCTCGCGCGCCAGCAGCGCATCGGTCTCCGCCACGAACGCGGGGATGCGCGACACGGGAATGGAAATGTCGTGCTTGATGTTCAGGCCTTCCTCGGCCTGCGCGAGCGGAATGCTCTCGCGGATGTGCCAGAGCTGGTGCGCCTGCGTAAGGTTCTCGGCCACTACCGCGTCGGTCACGCAGCCGTCTTCGAAGGCGGTTTCGAGCAGCGCCTCGAAGCGCGCGCGTGCATGGTCCTCGGATTCGCTGTCGGAGTTTTCCAGCAGCACGCAGTACGGCACGGCATCGTCCTCGATGAACGGCACGCGCAGCTGCGGCATGTGCTTGTCGACCAGGCTCAGCGCAAACTTGCCCATCACCTCGAAGCCCGTGAGGCCCGAGCCCAGGTGCTTGTGCGCGAGGCCCAGCAAAGTGACCGCGTGGTCGAGCGAAGGCACCGCAGCCCAGGCCGTGAGCTGCGCGGCCGGCGGGGGGTAGAGCTTCATGGTGGCGGCCGTGATGATGCCGAGGGTGCCTTCGCTGCCGATGAAGAGGTCGCGCAGGTCGTAGCCGGTGTTGTCCTTGCGCAGGCCGCTCGTGCCTTCCCAGATCTCGCCCTGCGGCGTGACCACTTCGAGGCCCAGGCACAGCTCGCGCGTGTTGCCGTAGCGAACCACCTGCGTGCCGCCTGCGTTGGTCGCGAGGTTGCCGCCGATGGTGCAGCTGCCTTCGGCCGCAAGGCTCAGCGGGAACAGGTAGCCCTGCTTTTCGGCGGTTTCCTGCAGCGTCTGCAGGATGCAGCCGGCCTCGACGGTCATCGTGAGGTTGGCGCCATCGACGGTGCGGATGGCGTTCAGCCGCTGCAGGCTCAGCACCACCTGCGTGCCGCTTTCATCCGGAATGGCGCCGACGGCGAGGCCGGTGTTGCCGCCCTGCGGAATGACGGCCGTGCCGGCCGCGGCGCAGGCCTTCACCACGTCGGCCACCTGCTGTGCATTGGCCGGCCGTACCACGGCCAGCGACTTGCCGCGCGCGCGCTTGCGCCAGTCCTGCTCGTAGGCGGTGAGGTCGCCCTCGTTCAGCACGTGGGGTGCGCCGACGATGGCGCGCAGTTGCTCGATGAGGGACGTGGCAGTGGTCATTGGGCGGAGGTCTCCAGTGGAAGGGCAGCAGCAGCTTTGGCGTGGCGCAAGCGCAGCCGCACATGCCAGGCGCAGGCCGCGAAGAGCACGAGGCACAGCAGCACCTCGATCAGCGCGAGCACTTGCCCCACGCCGTTGATGTCGCTCCAGGCGCGCACCACGCCCTCGGTGAAATAGAGCCAGACCATCAGGCTGACCCAGCGGTAGGTGTACATGCGGTTCTTCCACAGGCCCGCGAGCGGAATGACGAGCGGCAGCACCTTCAGCGCCAGCAGCGAGCCGCCCGGACGCAGCGGCGCCAGCCACAGCTCCCATGCGAGGCCCAGCACGATGAGGCCGACAAGGCTGCCCACGGCGGCCCAGCGGGTGGCGCGAACGGAGGAGGGCGGGAGCGGCGAGTTGGTTTGCATGAGCGGAACACCGCGGAACCGGCTTCGCCGGGCCGCCGGTGTTGCCCCCGGCGAGGGGATTGGCGCAGCGACACGAAGTGCGCGGAGACTGGGGGAGAGTTTGGTTCTTATGATAGCCGCCATGAATCGCAGGCAACTTTGGAGGGATCTTTCGCGCTTTCCGTGGGGCAACACCGCAGCGGTGCTGGGCGAGCGCTTCCGCGAAGACCGGCTCGGCCTCACGGCCAGCAGCCTCACTTTCACCACCACCATCGCGATGGTGCCGTTCTTCACGGTGGCGCTGGCGCTGTTCACCGTGTTCCCGATGTTCGCGAAGATGCAGGGCCGGCTGCAGCGCTGGCTCATCGAGAGCCTGATTCCCGACAACATCGCGCGGCAGGTGCTGGGCTACCTGAACCAGTTCTCGAGCAAGGCCGGCGGCCTGGGCATCGCGGGCCTGGTCGTGCTGCTGATCACCGCCATCGCGCTGATCCTCACGATCGACAAGACGCTCAACAACATCTGGCGCGTGCGCTCGCCGCGGCCGTTCGCGCAGCGGGTGCTCATCTACTGGGCGGCCATCACGCTGGGGCCGATCATCCTCGCGGTGAGCCTGTCGACCACCTCGTACGTCGTCTCGGCCACCAGCGGCGTGGTGGGGCGCGGCATGGTCAAGCTGTTCTTCGACACCTTCGAATTCATGCTGCTGGCGGTCGGCATGGCCTCGCTGTACCACTACGTGCCCAACACCAACGTGCGCTGGTCGCATGCATGGGCCGGCGGCATCTTCGTGGCGGCCGCCATCGAGATCGCCAAGCGCGTGCTGGGCTACTACCTGAGCCTCGTGCCCACTTATTCGGTGCTGTACGGGGCCTTCGCCACGGTGCCGATCCTGCTCGTGTGGATCTATGTGGCCTGGGTGATCGTGCTGCTCGGCGCCGTCATTGCGGCCTACCTACCGAGCCTGCTGACCGGCGTGGCGCGGCGCGGCGGCGCCGCGGGCTGGCCGCTGCAGCTGGCCATGGAAACGTTGCAGCACTTGGCCCGCGCGCAGGCCATGCCGGCCAAGGGCATGGGCGCGAGCGAACTGGTCACGCGCATGCGGGTCGACGCGCTGCAGCTCGCGCCGGTGCTTGAAACACTGGTGGCGCTCGACTGGATCGCGCCGCTCGCCGAAGAGCCCGCCAACGAAGACCCGCGCTACGTGCTGCTCGCGGACCCCTCGACGCCGGTCGAGCCGCTGCTGAAGGAGCTGCTGATGCCGCAGGCCGAGCCGCTGGAAGACCTCTGGCAGAAGGGGCCGCTGCGCTCGCTGAGGCTGGGCGACGTGCTCCTGATCTAAATCTTCACGCGCCCCAGCCAGATGTCCCGGTACATGGCCCAGTCGCCCATGAAGGAATAGAGCGGCCGCTTGAACGAGGCCGGCTTGTTCTTCTCGAACCCGAAGTGCCCGACCCAGGCGAAGCCGTAGCCCGCCACCAGCCCGGCCAGCAGCCACAGCGGGTTGAGCGTGACCACCAGCGCCACCAGGCACAGCAGCGACAAGGTCGAGCCGGCGAAGTGCAGCCGCCGGCAGGTGAGGTTGGCGTGCTCGCTCAGGTAGAACGGGTAGAACTCCGCAAAGCTCTTGAATTGGCGCGGATCGACGGCAGATCCGGTGGCAGCCGAGGTGTTCATCATGCGACTCTCCTGTGCCCCCGAACCCCGGCGAGTCCCGTGGACGAGGGCTTTGTCCATAATAGCCACGACCTCCCGGCCGTACCACCCCGGCCTTCCGATCACACCACCGACGCATCAGCCTTGAGCGCCCTTCCAAGCAACCCCGAATCCGCCGAGCCGGCCAGCGATGCGCCGTGGGTCGTGTGCCTGTGCGCCGAATGGTGCGGCACCTGCCGCGACTACCGGCCGCTGCTCGAACAGGTGGCGCGCGCGCATCCGCAGTTCCGCTTTGCGTGGGTCGACATCGAGGACCACGCCGACATCGCCGATGCCTTCGACGTCGAGACCTTCCCGACCCTGCTGGTCGCGGGTGCCGACGGCACACGTTTTCTCGGCCCGCTGCTGCCGCATGCCGAGACGCTGTCGCGCATGCTCTCCGCGCTGCAGCCGCCGAAGCCCTCGAGCCTCGACGTCGACCTGCTGCTGGCGGTGCTGAACAAGAAGCCGGCTGTCTTCGCGGTCTGACCGGAGCCTCCCATGAAGATCCTGATTTTTGGCGCCACCGGCATGGTGGGGCAGGGCGTGCTGCGCGAGTGCCTGCTCGCGCCCGATGTCGAGAGCGTCGTCGCCATCGGTCGCAACCCCACGGGGCAGCAGCACACGAAGTTGCGCGACCTGGTCCACAAGGATATGTACGACTACGCCGCCATCGAGTCGCAGCTTCAGGGCTTCGACGCCTGCTTCTTCTGCCTCGGCGTGTCGTCGGTCGGCATGAAGGAGCCCGAGTACAAGCGCATCACCTACGACCTGACGCTGGCCGCCGCCACCGTGCTCGCGCGGCTCAACCCGGGCATGACCTTCACCTACGTGACGGGCGCCGGCACCGACAGCAGCGAGCGCGGCAGCAGCATGTGGGCACGCGTGAAGGGCGCGACCGAGAACGCCCTGCTGCGCCTGCCGTTCAAGGCGGCCTACATGTTTCGCCCCGGCATGATCCAGCCGATGCATGGCGTGCGCTCGAAGACGCCGCTGTACGACGCCGCCATCTTCGTGCTCAAGCCCGTGCTCGGGCTGGCCTATCGCCTGTGGCCGAACCGGGTGACGACCACCGAGAAGGTCGGCCGCGCGATGCTGGCGGTGGCGCGCAACGGCGCACCGAAGGTGCTGCTCGACCCGGCGGACATCAACGCGCTCGGTTGAGCTTCTTCTTCAGGCGGCGGCCCGCGCGCGGCCGAGCTTGCGCCGGCCCGCGCTGGTGATCGCGCCTACCAGGTGCTCGACGAAGTCCTGCGCCAGCGGCGGCAGCGTGCGGCCTTCGAGCGCCAGCACCTGCAATTGCCGCTGCTGCAGCGGCGCTTCCGCGAAGGGCCTAGCTACCACGGTGCCCGCGTCGATCAGGTGCATCACCGTGAGATGGCCCGAAAGCATCACGTCGGGCGTGCGCAGCAGCGGCAGCAGCACCGACGAGAAATTGCTCACGAAGATCGCGTGATACTGCAGCCCCTGCAGGCTGCAGGCCTGGTCGAACAGCTGGCGCGCGGTAACGCCCTTGTCGCCCACGGCCAGCGGGTAGCGCACCGCATCGGCCACCGACACCACGCGCTGCCGCGCCAGCGGATGGTCGGGCCGCAGCACGGCATACACGGGCGCGGTGGCCGAGTGCTCGACCTTCAGGCCCGGCTCCGGCGCCACCACGTACTTGAGGGCGATGTCGGTCTCGCCGCGCGCCAGCAGCGCGCTCACGCCGTCGGGCGAGCCCACGTGCAGTTCGAGCTGGCAGCCCGGGTGCGCGGTTTCGAAGCTGCGCATCACCAGCGGCATGAAGTGTCCCGCGAAGCCTTCCGTGCAGGCCATGCGGATGCGCCGCGCGCCTTGCCCGCCCAGGTCGCGCACCTGTTCGACGACCTGCTCGATGTCGAGCTGCGCATTGCGCAGGTGCGCCGCCAGCCGCTCGCCGGCGGCGGTCAGTGCCATGCCGCGCGCGTGCCGCTCGAACAGCGGCGTGCCCAGGCTGTCTTCGAGCTTGGCGATCTGCCGGCTCACCGCCGACGACGCGACGAACAGTCGCGCCGCGGCCTGGTTGACCGAGCCGCTGCGCGCCACTTCGAGAAAGTGGCGCATCGGAATGCTGAGGAGGGGGAGCGTCGTCATGGCGGCCGGGGGTGTTGCCTTCAAGGCAATGGTAGCTTGCCAAAACGATGCTGGAAGCATCGGCCCGCAGGCCTTGTACTTGCTGCACCCGATGGACAGACAAGGAAACCCTTCATGCAACGCACAGACAGCCTGGCCGCTGCCGCCGCCTACTTCGACGCAGGCAGCTTCTTCGCCGACCTCCAGCGCCGCGTCGCCTTCCGCACCGAAAGCGACACCGGCGCCGCTACGCCCGCCCTGGAGGCCTACCTGCGCGAGGAGCTGGTGCCGCCGCTCGCGGCGCTGGGCTTCGCCTGCGAGGTGATCGCCAATCCGGTACCCGGCGGCGGGCCCTTCCTCATCGCGCGCCGCATCGAGGACCCGGCCCTGCTCACGGTGATGACCTACGGCCACGGCGACGTGGTCAGCGGGCAGGACGCGCACTGGGAAGAAGGCCTGGCGCCATGGGCGCTCACGGTGCGCGGCGAGCGCTGGTACGGCCGCGGCACGGCCGACAACAAGGGCCAGCACAGCATCAACCTCGGCGGCCTTGCAGCTGCGATCGAGGCGCGCGGCGGGCGCCTGGGCTACAACGTGACGTGGCTGGTCGAGATGGGCGAAGAGGCCGCCTCGCCCGGCCTGCATGCGGTGTGTGCGCAGGAGCGCGACAAGCTGCGCGCCGACCTGTTCATCGCCAGCGACGGCCCGCGCGTGAGCGCGCAGCGGCCCACGCTGTTCCTCGGCTCGCGTGGCGCGGTCAACTTCAGCCTGCGGCTGCGCGCCCGGCCTCGCGGCTACCACTCGGGCAACTGGGGCGGCGTGCTGGTCAACCCGGGCACGGTGCTCAGCCACGCTGTGGCCTCGCTGGTGGATGCGCGCGGCCGCATCCTGGTCGAGGCGCTGCGCCCGCCGCCCGTGACGCAGGCGGTGCGCGATGCGCTGGCCAGCATCGCCATCGGCGGCGGCGCGGACGACCCCGAGGTCGACGAGGGCTGGGGCGAGCCCGGCCTGAGCCCGGCCGAGCGGCTGGTGGCCTGGAACACCATTGAGGTGCTGGCACTCGGTGCGGGCTCCGCGACGCGGCCGGTCAACGCCATTCCCTCGGAGGCCGTGGCGCATTGCCAGCTGCGCTTCGTGGTCGGTACGCCGTGGCAGGACCTGCAGCAGATCGTGCGCGCGCACCTCGATGCACACGGCTTCCGCCAGGTCGAAGTGCAGATCACGCTGACCGGTGCGGCCACGCGGCTCGATGTCGAGAACCCGTGGGTGGGCTGGGCGCGCCAGTCCATCGAAAGGAGCAGCGGCCAGCGCCTCGACCTGCTGCCCAACCTCGCCGGCTCCCTGCCCAACGACGTCTTCGCCGACCTGCTGGGGCTGCCCACGCTGTGGGTGCCGCACTCGTACCCGGCCTGCGCGCAGCACGCGCCCAACGAGCACCTGCTCGCGCCGCTGGCGCGCGAGGGCCTGCAGATCATGGCCGGCCTGTACTGGGACCTGGGCGAGCCGGGCCTCGCGCCGTGGGCCGCCGGCCGGCTTTCGCAATCCGCTTCCACTCTCTCCTGACACGCACCATGGACATCGCCATCTCCCGTCGCCGCTTCGGCCTGCTGCTTTCCGCTTCCGCCGTCGCGGGCCTCCACACGCCCGCCTTCGCGCAGGGCACCTGGCCCGAACGGCCCATCAGGCTGGTGGTGCCCTTTCCACCGGGCGGCGGCACCGACCTGGTCGCGCGGGCGATGGGGCAGACGCTGTCGGAACAGCTCGGCCAGCCCATCGTGATCGACAACAAACCCGGCGCCTCCACCATCATCGGCACCGACGCGGTCGCCAAGGCCGCGCCAGACGGCTACACGCTGCTGCTGTCGGGCTCCACCAGCTTCAGCGTGAACCCGGCCCTGCGCGCCAAGCTGCCCTACGATACGGTGCGCGATCTCGCGCCCATCGCCATCGTGGCGCGCACGCCGCTGGTGCTGGTGGTGGGCAAGGGCCAGCCCTGGCAATCGCTGCCGGAGCTGGTCGCGGCGGCCAAGGCCAAGCCCAGGAGCATTCGCTACGCCACCTTCGGCTCGGGCTCGGGGCCGCATCTGTCGGGCGAACTGTTCGCGCTGGCTGCGGGCATCCAGCTGCAGGACATTCCGTACAAGGGCAGCAGCCAGAGCGCGCTGGCGGTGATCGGTGGCGAGGTCGAGATCGCCATCGACACCGTGGCCGCCGTGGCGCCGCACGTGCGTTCGGGCAAGCTGCGCGCGCTGGGCATCGTGGGCGCGACACGCTCCAGCACGCTGCCCGAGGTGCGTACGCTGGCCGAGCTGGGCCTGCCCGACGCCACCTTCGACGCCTGGTACGGCTTTGCCGCGCCGGCACGCACTCCGGTGCCGGTGATCGACAAGCTCGCCCGCGCCGTCACCGCGGCCATGGGCAACGCGGCGCTGCAGGCGCAGTTGCGTGCACAAGGCATGGAGCCGGTGGCCATCGGCGCGGCGGCGTTCCGCGCGCAGATGGAGGGCGAGATTTCACGCTACCGCGCGCTGGCGCACCGCGCGGGCATCGCGGCGGAATAGGCCGGCGCTACGACGCCGCGAAGTCGCGCAGCGCGAACAGCACCGCGTCGGGCGCCTCGCTCATCAGCGAGTGGCCGGCGTGCACCGTCACCACCTTGGCGTTGCGGGCCTTGCCGACCAGCGCCTTGGTGGCGCGCGGCGGCGTCATCTGGTCGGCATCGCCGAGCAGGAACAGCACCGGGCACTGCACTTTCTCCATCGCGGCCTCGCCGTTGGCGTAGTCGTTGCAGGCCTTGAAGCCGACGTGGAACACGTTCGCCTCGCGGTTGCTCGCGAGCACGCGCCGCATCAGCGCGCGCGAGCTGCCGTAGAGCCAGGTGCCGGGGCCGAGCGAGGAGGGCGGGGGGGCGAGCAGCGAATGCGAGAAGGTGTTGACCATCGCGATGGCGCGCTGCGGGTCGTTCAGCGCGCCGTCGAGTAGCGCAGGCGACACCGCCATCGGGTAGGCGGTGCCGACCATCGCGAGGTGCGTGATTCGCTCGGGCGCACGCGAAGCCGTTTCGAGCGCGATCAGCGAGCCGAAGCTGTGGCCAACGAGCGCGGCCTTTTGCACGCCGGCCGCGTCGAGCAGGGCAATAACGAACTGCGCAGCGTCCTCGACGCTCGCGGGCGGCGGGCCGTCGCTCTTGCAATGGCCGGGCAGGTCGACCGCGAGCACGTTCCAGCCGTGGTTGGCGAACCAGCGGCTCTGCAGGATCCACACGCTGTGATCGTTGAGTACGCCGTGGATGAAGACGACGGTGGGCTTGGCTGCATCGAAGGGCTTGCCGCCGGTGTAGCAGTAGCTTGTGTGGCTGTTGACGGTGTAGTTCATTTCAGTTTTCCGCCGGGTGTTTGGTTCTGGGAGCGCCTGGGTTCGGGGTGCGTGTACAGGCCACCGGGTACTCCCCTCCGCGAATGTCCCCCGCCCTTCGGGCTCCTCCTTTATTTCGCTGCGGGGAGCACCCGATGCCCTGTGCACGATGGGCGCAGCTCTTGTGCTGGCCGATCAACCGCCGCGTCCATTGATCACGCCGATGGGGTGCCTTGCGCAGCGAAATAAAGGGGGAGGCCGCAGGCCGGAGGACATTCGCGGAGCAAGGTACTCCGTCGGCGTGATCGCCCCCCGAACCGCGCCGAATCGAAACACAGCGTCCCATCTCAAGTCCCCGCCTTTTCCGCAGCTTTAAGTGCACGCTTCAGGTCGTCGATCAGGTCAGCCGGATCTTCGAGCCCGATCGACAGCCGGATCGTCCCCTGCGAGATGCCCGCGCCCGCCAGCGCCTCGTCGGTCATGCGGAAGTGCGTGGTGCTCGCCGGGTGGATCACCAGGCTGCGGCAGTCGCCCACGTTGGCGAGGTGGCTGAACAGCTTCAGCGCCTCGATGAAGGCCTTGCCCTGCGCGCGGCTGCCCTTGATGTCGAAGCTGAACACCGCGCCTGCGCCCTTCGCGCCGTGGCGCAGCAGCTTTTGCGCAAGCGCATGGCTCGGGTGCGATTCGATCAGCGGATGCCCCACACGCGACACGAAAGGATGGCTCGAAAGAAATTCGACCACCTTCTGCGTGTTGTCGATGTGGCGCTCCATGCGCAGCGGCAGCGTCTCGATGCCCTGCAGGATCAGCCACGCCGTGTGCGGGCTCATCGAGGCGCCGAAGTCGCGCAGGCCTTCTCGGCGGGCGCGCAGCAGGAAGGCGCCGACGGTGCTTTCCTCGCTGAACACCATGTTGTGAAAGCCGTCGTAGGCCTGCGTCAGCTCGGCGAATTTGCCCGCGCTGCCATCGGCAGCGCTTCGTGATGCCTTCTCCCAGTCGAAGCTGCCGCCGTCCACCACCACGCCGCCGATGACGGTGCCGTGGCCCGACAGGAACTTGGTGGCCGAGTGGTAGACCAGGTCGGCGCCCCAGTCGAAGGGCTTGATGAGATAGGGCGAGGTGAGCGTGGAGTCGACCAGCAGCGGCACGCCGGCTTCGTGGGCGATGTCGCTCACGGCCGGGATGTCGAGCACGTCCAGGCCCGGGTTGCCCACGGTCTCGCCGAAGAACAGCTTGGTTTCGGGCCGCACCGCGGCGCGCCAGGCGTCGAGGTCGCCGGGCTTCACGAAGGTGGTGGTTATGCCGAAGCGGCGCATCGTGTAGTGCAGCAGGTTCTGCGAGCCGCCGTACAGCGCCGTGCTGGCCACGATGTGCGAGCCGGCGCCCATCAGCGTGGCCACCGACAGGTGCAGCGCCGCCTGCCCGCTGGCGGTGGCGATGGCGCCGATGCCGCCCTCGAGCGCCGACACGCGCTGCTCCAGGACCGCGTTGGTCGGGTTGCTGATGCGCGAGTACACATGGCCCGCGCGCTCCAGGTTGAACAGGGCGGCCGCGTGGTCGCTCGACTCGAAGACGAAGGAGGTGGTCAGGTGGATCGGCACCGCCCGCGCGCCGGTCGTGGGGTCGGGCGCGGCGCCGGCGTGCAGCGCGAGGGTGTCGAAACCGGGGTCGGAATAACCGGGCATGAGGGCCTTTCTGTGGCTGAGCGTTGTCTCCTGGCAATGCCCCGTTACGTCTGCAATTCATGCGTCTGCGACATGGGCGCTCAGGTCGGCGTCGATTGTGGGCTATATTCAAATCGGCACGCCGCCGAGATAGAAGTCCGAGAGGAGCAAACGATGAAAGTCAGCGACATCCTTCGCGTCAAGGGCAATACGCTCTTCACCATCACGCCAGACGACCTGCTGGCAGAAGCCGCCAACACCATGGCGGAAAAGGACATCGGTTCGCTGGTGGTCATGGAGCACGGCGACCTGGTCGGCATGCTCACCTTTCGCGAAGTGATCGTTGCCGTCGTCAACAACGGCGGCCAGATCGGCACCACGCTCGTGCGCAAGGCCATGGACGACGCTCCGGTTACCTGCACCCTGGAAACCGACCTCGACGAAATCCGCCGCATCATGCTGGAGCGCCACGCGCGCTACATGCCCGTGATGGACAAGCGCATGCTGATGGGCGTGATCAGCTTCTACGACGTGGCCAAGGCCGTGGTGGACAGCCAGAACTTCGAGAACAAGATGCTCAAGGCCTACATCCGCGACTGGCCCGCGGAAGACGAGAGCAAGACCGGTTGATTCGGATGTGGTGCCAGGTGCAACGCCCGGTGCCATGCGAGAACACCGAGGAACCGGCTTCGCCGGGCCTCAGGTGTTGCCCCCGGCGGGGGGTAGGCGAAGCGGACACGAAGTGCCGCGCAGCCTGGGGGCGAGCCCTGCCTATTCCTTGATGTTGGCGGTCTGCACGATCTTCTGGTTGCGGGCGTACTCGGCCTGCACGAACTTCTCGAATGACTCGGCCGTGCCGCTGCCCGGCAGCGCGCCTTGCTCCACGAGCTTGCTGCGCACGCCTTCTTCCTGCAGCACCGCGTTGAGCTCGCGGTTGATCTGCGCGACCACCGCAGGCGGTGTCTTCGCGGGCGCGAAGATGCCGGTCCAGCTCACCATGTCGAAGCCCTTGAGGCCGGGCATCTCGTCGAAGGTGGGCACGTTGGGCAGCGCGGCCAGCCGCTTGCTGCCGGTGATGCCGAGCGCCTTCAGGCGCTTGCCGTTCACGTGCGGGATGGCGCTGGTGCTGACCAGCATCGCCAGGTCGACCTGGTCGCCGATCACGTCGGTGGCGATCTGCGCGCCGCCGCGGTAGGGCACGTGCGTGACGAAGATGCCGCTGCGTTCCTTCAGCAGCTCCATGGCGAGCTGCAGCACGGTGCCCACGCCCGAGGTCGCGTAGTTGTACTTGCCGGGCTTGGCCTTCGCGAGCTTCACGAAGTCGCCGAAGGTCTGGGCCTCCAGGCCGGGCCGCGCCACCAGCACCATCGGCGCGGTGTTGAGCAGGCCCACCGGCGCCAGGTCTTTCAGCGGATCGAAGCGGAAGGCCGAGGGGTTCACCAGCTTGCCGATGGCGATGGCGCTGTCGGGCCCCGCCACCAGCGTGTAGCCGTCGGGCGCCGCGTTCACGGCCTTGGCCACGCCGATGGCGCCACCCGCGCCGGCCACGTTCTCGACCACCACCGACTGCTTGAGCCGCTCGCCGAGGCGCTGGGCCACGAGGCGCGCGTTCACGTCCACGCTGCCGCCGGCCGTGAAGGGCACGATCAGCGTGATGGGCTTGGCCGAGGGCCACGCCTGCGCGAGGGCCACAGTGGGCAGGGCGGCGCAGAGCGCGACGGCGAGAAGCAGGCGGCGGGGCGTATTCATGGCGTGGGTCATCCGTGGGTGGAGGGAGTGGGTTCTGTGTCGAGGCGGGCGCGCAGCGAATCGAATTCATCGCTCCACTGCGCTCGCCATGCGCGGCGCTGCGTGTCGTCGATCCACGCGCCGTCGAGGCCGTTGTGCATGAAGCCGCGCAGGTCGTCCAGGCCGAAGCCGAAGTCGCGCACCATCATCAGCCAGGCTTGCGTGGGCGTGACCTTGTGCAGCGTCGGGTCGTCGGTGTTGGGGTGGATGCGCAGGCCCAGGCCGGGCATGCGGCGGATCGGATGGTCCAGCGCCCAGCGCTCGGGCGCCAGCGTGCGCAGGTAGTACGAGTTGGTGGGCACTACGGTGAAGATCACGCCGCGCTCGGCGCACCGGCGTGCGTAGTCGGGCTGGTCGACCACCGTGTAGCCGTGGTCGATGCGGTCGACCTTCAGATCGTCGAGCGCGGTGCGCACGTTGGTCCAGGGCATGCCGAACTCGCCTGCGTGGGCGGTGGTCTTGAGGCCGGCCTTCTTCGCGTCGGCATAAGCCTGGGCGAAGAGCTCCGGCGGGCGGTCGACCTCGCGGTAGTCGATGCCGATGCCGATCACCTCCTCGCAGCGGTGCGCCTTGACCCATTCGACCATCTCCACGGCGGCCTCGGGGCTGGCTTCGCGGTCGATGGCTGCGATGAGGCGGCCGACGATGCCGAACTCCTGCTGCGCATCGTGGATGGCGCGCACGATGGCGCCTTGTGCGAGCGAATAGGCAATGCCCGAGGCGTGCACCGTGCCGGTCGGGTTCCAGAAGAACTCGGCGTAGCGCACGTTGTGGGCGGCCGCGTCCTGCAGGTATTCGAGCGTGAGCTGGTAGAGGTCGCCGGCGCTGCGCACCAGCTGGGCGTCGAGCGCGCGCAGCACGCGCAGCACGCCGACCGGTTTTTCGCCGCGCGTGTAGAAGCCCTCGATCTCGTCGGCCGCCAGCGGCGAGCCCGCGCGCTGGTTGAGCTGCTTGAATGTTTCGTGGCGCACCGTGCCGAACAGGTGGCAATGCAGCTCGGCCTTGGGGATGGCGCGGAGCATCGATTCCAGCGTGAGCGGGGCAGGGGTGGGGCTGGTCATGCGGACCAGTCTAGTAACGGCAGCCTCATAAGGAAAATTTTGAATTTCTATAATTTGATTCGCTGAATCAATAACCGGAAGTGCCCATGGCCGCCTTGCCCCTGCGTGCGCTCACGCTGCGCCAGCTGCAGTTCTTCTCGGTGCTGGTGGAAGAAGGCCAGTTCGGCCGCGCGGCCCGCAGGCTGGCCATCACGCAGCCGGCTTTGAGCAACGCCATCAAGCAGATGGAAAAGCTGCTCGGCGCCGAACTGCTGACGCGTTCCACCCACCGGCTCGAACTCACGCCCGTGGGCGCCGAAGTGCTGGCGCGCACCGACTTTCTCGTCAACACCTTCGAAGTGGCACTGCGCGACATCGAGAGCACGGTGCAGCGCGGCCGCGCCTTCGTGCGCATCGGCGTGATTCCCTCGGCCAGCGCGCGCGTGGCGGCGGCGGCCAGCGAATTCCTCAAGAGTGGCGGCGAGCGCGAGGTGGAACTGGCCTGGCGCGACGCGCCCTCGAACACGCTGCTGGCCGAACTGCGCAGCGGCCAGATCGACATGGCGGTGGCCGCGATCACCGAGCCGCCGGGCGGCTTGACCTGCATCGACCTGTTCCGCGACCCGCTGGTGCTGGTGGTGCGGCGCGACCACGCACTGGCCGCGGCCGGCGGCGCGAACTGGGAGGCCATCGGCAGCGAGCGGCTGGTGCTGTTCGAAAGCGGCAGCATGCCAGCGCTGGGCAACCCGGCGCGCGCGCAGTTCGCGCAGGGTGCGGAGCCGTATCGGGTGAGCTATTCCGAGACGCTCTATGCGCTGGTGCGCAGCGGACAGGCGCTGGGGCTGATGCCGCGCCTGTACACCTCGTCGCTGCGCGACCCCGAACTGGCCGTGGTGCCGCTGCTGAAGCCGCGCATCGAGCGCCGCGTGGTGCTGGCCTACCTGCCGGGGCCGATGCGCAACGTGGTGGCGCAGGAACTCATTGCCTTCCTGCGCGAGCGCCTGCCGCAGGCCGGCGAAGCGACGGTGCGGCGCGTGAGCGGCAAGGGCACGCGGGCGCGGCGTCAACCGTAGTCAATTCAGCCCAGCTCGGCCGCGGCGTGGATCGTCTCGCGCACGCGCGGGTAGATCTGCGCGTTCCACTTGCTGCCGCTGAACACGCCGTAGTGCCCGACGCCGGCCTGCAGGTGGTGCGCCTTGAGGTAGGGCCGTATGCCCGTGCACAGGTCTTGCGCCGCCACCGTCTGGCCCACGGCGCAGATGTCGTCGCGCTCGCCTTCCACCGTGAGCAGCGCGGTGCGGCGGATGGCCGCCGGGTTCACGGTGCGCTCGCCCACGGTGAGCTTGCCCAGCGGCAGGTCGTAGGTCTGGAACACGCGCTCCACCGTCTCCAGGTAGAACTCGGCGGGCAGGTCGTTCACCGCCAGGTACTCGTCGTAGAAGGTGCCGATGGTGCGGGCCTTCTCGACGTCGCCCTCGACCAGGTGGCTGTACATGTCCTGGAACTGCTTCTTGTGCCGCTCGGGGTTCATGCTCATGAAGGCCGAGAGCTGCAGGAAGCCCGGGTACACGCGCCGCATCATGCCGGCGTGCGGCCACGGCACGTGGCTGATGAGGTTGCGCCTGAACCAGTCGATGGGCCGGTCGGTGGCGAGCTTGTTCACGGCGGTCGGGTTGATGCGGCAATCGACCGGGCCGGCCATCAGCGTCAGGCTGCGCGGCGTGGCGGGGTTGTCGTCCTCGGCCATCAGCGCGGTGGCGGCCAGCGCGGCCACGCAGGGCTGGCATACCGCCACCATGTGCACGCCCGGGCCCACGGCCTCCAGGAAGCCGATGAGCTGCAGCGTGTAGTCGTCCAGCCCGAAGCCGCCATGCCACAGCGGCACGTCGCGCGCGTTGTGCCAGTCGGTCAGGTACACGTCGTGGTCGCGCAGCAGGGTGCGCACCGTTTCGCGCAGCAGCGTGGCGAAATGGCCCGACAACGGTGCGGCCAGCAGAACCGGCGGATGCACCGCATCGGTGATCTTGCGGAAGTGCAGCAGGGTGCCGAAGGGCGAGACGAGGGCTTTCTCCTCGTGCACGGCCACCTCGGCGCCATCGGAAACCACGCTGTGGATGCCGTAGTCGGGCCGCGTGTGGGTCAGCCGCATGCGCGAGAACACCTCGAACTGCGCGGCCATGCGCCGCATCATGGTGCGTTCGGTGCCTTCCTTCCAAAGGGCCTGGCCCAGGTACTGCGCCGCGAGCCGCGCCGGAGAGAGCAGGTCGGCTTGGTTCTGGTAGGCCCGGTACAGCATGGGTCTCGAGCAGGCAAGTTGCGGGCCAGCCGCATGGCATGGCGCTTGCACGCAACTGCGCAAAGCCCAAGGAGCTAGACGATGGCCAAACCCGTTCTCACCATCAGCAGCAAGAACTACGGCGCGTGGGCGCTGCGCGGCTGGCTGATGTGCAGGCTGGCCGGGCTGGACTTCAGCGAGAAGGTCATTCCGCCCGACGACCCGGCCATGAAGGCCGAGATGCTGCTGCTGTCTTCGTCGATGCTGGTGCCCTCGCTGCAGCACGGCGGCGTGAAGGTGTGGGACACGCTGGCCATCGGCGAGTACCTCAACGAGATCAAGCCCAAGGCCGGCCTGCTGCCCGACGACATCGCCGCCCGTGCCCACTGCCGCGCCATCTGCGGCGAGATGCATTCGGGCTTTTCATCGATGCGCGGCGCGCTGCCGATGAACATCAAGGCCCATTTCAAGAACTTCAAGGTGTGGTCGCGCGCGCAGGCCGACATCGACCGCATCGTCGCCATCTGGCGCGAATGCTTCAAGGCCTACGGCGGCCCTTTTCTGTTCGGCAAGCAGCCGGGCGTGGCCGATGCGATGTACGCGCCGGTGGTCACGCGTTTCCTGAGCTACGACGTGGCGCTGGACAGCGTGTGCGCGACCTACTGCAAGCGGGTGATGGAACTGCCGGCCATGAAGGAATGGGTGGCTGCGGCGAAGCAGGAGCCCGACGAGATCGACGAGCTGGATGCGGAGTTCTGAACTCCGTCCCCGCCTCGCACTTCATTCATTGGCGGGCGGCGGCGCGAAGCCGGCCTGCGCCAGCTTGCGCTCGATGTTCTGCGCGGCCTGCTGCATGTCGGCAAGGTGGGCGGACACGATCTCGCGCTCGCTCTTCACCGCCGGCAGCCAGGCGCAGCTGAGGCAGCCCACCACCTGGTCTTCATGCCGCAGCGGCACCGACACCGCGCCGAAGCGGTCGGGCGAATCCAGACTGGTCGAGGTGGGATCGCGCGCCACGTAGCCCAGGTCGCGCGCGTGCGCCACCATGCGGCGGACGTTCTCGGGTCGCCGCGCGCCGCGGTCGAAGTCGTTCGGCGAGCGCGCCAGCGCGGCGAGGATCTCGCGCCGCTCTTCCTCGGGGCAGAACGACAGGTAGCAGCGGCCCAGAGACGACAGCAGCATCGGCGGCCGGAAGCCCAGCGCGCGGTAGTTGACCGCCAGCCCGTTGCGCGGGCGGTCGGTGTCGAGGATGAGCATGGCCGTACCGTCGCGCACGCCCAGGTCGATGGGCCAGGGCACCAGCCGCTGCAGCGTGGCGCGCGCGGGCGCCGCCAGTGCCGACAGCCGCGTGCGCCATGCCGCCGTGGGCCCCGATTGGCCGGTGGCCGACGCGGGCACATAGCGCTTGTCGTGCTCGCTGCGCTCGACCCAGCCCGCCTGCTGCAGCGTCTTAAGGATGCGCAGCAGCGTGGCCTTCGACAGGCCGGTCTGCCGGTGCAGCTCCTGCAGCGTCACGGCCGATGATCGCTGGATGGCCAGCATCACGTCGAGCCCGCGGCGCAGCGCATCGATCGACTTCACGCTCTGCGTGCCCATGGTGTCCGACATGCGGGCCTCCAGAAAAAGGTTCACTCAGTGAAACTATATCTTCTGGCCGCGCGACCTCGTTCCTACAGTGCGTTCGACCCCAACGTCGTCCCACCGAGAAGGAAAAAGAGCATGTTGTTTCATACCCGGAACGCGGCCCGTGCCGCTGTTGCAGCCGTTCTTTCGCTATGCGCCGCCACGGCGGCCATGGCGCAGGCCTGGCCCACGAAGCCCATCACCATCGTCGTGGCCTACCCGGCGGGCGGTGACACCGACGCCATCGCGCGGACCTATGCCGAGAAGCTGTCGCAGCGCGTCGGCCAGCCGGTGCTTGTCGACAACCGGCCCGGCGCGAGCGGCATGATCGGCAACGTGTGGGTCGCCAAGGCGCAGGCCGACGGCTACACGCTGCTGTTCACGCCCAGCACCTTTCCGATCGCGCAGCATGTGCTGAAGACCGGTCCCGGCGTGGCGCATGACGTGGTGAAGGACTTCACGCCCATCGTGAAGACAGGCAACATCCCGTTGCTGCTGGTCACCGCGCCTGCGACCGGCATCCAGAGCGTGGCGCAGCTCGTGGCCGGCGCGAAGGCCGGCAAGACCTTCACCTACGGCACGCCGGGCGCGGGCTCGCCGATGCACATCGCGGGCGAGCTGCTCAACAAGGACGCGGGCATCTCGGCCACGCACGCGCCGTATCGCGGCGTGGCGCCGGTGGTGAACGACACGCTGGGCGGCCACGTCAGCGTGGGCTGGATCACGCCCGGCGCGGTGGCGGGCCACATCGCCGCCGGCAAGCTGCTCCCGCTCGCCGTCGCGGAGCGCCAGCGCACGAAGCTGATGCCCGACGTGCCGACCTTCATCGAGCTGGGCTTCAAGGACGTCGACGTGAGCGCATGGATGGGCCTGCTCGGCCCGAAGGCGATGCCGGCCGACGTGGTGCAGGCGCTCAACAAACACTTCAACGAGATCCTGAAGATGCCCGACGTGCAAGCCAGGATGGCCGCGCTCGGCATCGAACCCGTGGGCGGCGCGCCCGCCGTTCTGGCCAAACAGATCTCGGATGACGACCAGCGCTTCGGCCGGCTGGTGCGCGAGTTCGGCATCCGCGCCGATTGAAGACAGGCGACAAGCAAGGAGACCAAGCAATGTTGAGCGAAGAAAAAAACCGCCTGCTGACCGAAGTGGGCCCCGGCAAGCCGATGGGTGACTACCTGCGCCGCTACTGGCACCCGATCGCAGGTGCCAGCGAGTTCGACGGCAAGGCCGTGAAGCCGCTGCGCATCCTCGGCGAAGACCTCGTGCTCTACAAGGACCTGAGCGGCAACTACGGCCTGGTCGACCGCCGCTGCCCGCACCGCAACGCGGACATGTCGTATGGCTACGTCGAGCAATGCGGCCTGCGCTGCAGCTACCACGGCTGGCAATACGACCAGAGCGGCCAGTGCGTGCACCAGCCCTTCGAGGAAACGCTGGACCCCGGCGCGCGCATGCGCATGAACACGAAGATCAAGGCCTACCCGGTGCAGGAGAAGGCTGGCCTGCTGTGGGCCTACATGGGCCCGCAGCCCGCGCCGCTGCTGCCTGACTGGGAGCTGTTCAACTACAAGAACGGCTTCGCGCAGGCGGTGTTCGCGGAGATTCCGTGCAACTGGTTCCAGTGCCAGGAGAACTCCATCGACCCGGTGCACTTTGAGTGGACCCACAACAACTGGACCACGCGGCTGCAGGGCGACGAAGGGCCCTACGTGCCGACGCACCTGAAGCTGGCTTTCGAGGAGTTCGAGCACGGCTTCGTCTACAAGCGCCTGCGCGGCGGCGAGCGCGAGGACAACGTGATGTGGACCACCGGCCGCGTCACGCTGTGGCCCAACGGCTTCTTCCTGGGCCATCACTTCGAGTGGCGTGTGCCCATCGACGACCACCATACGCTCAGCGTGCTGTGGGTGCTGAGCCGCGTGCCGAACGAGCAAGAGCCGTACGTGCAGGAGCGCATTCCCTCCTGGTACGGACCCATCAAGGACCCGGCGACGGGCCGCTGGATCACCAGCCACGTCGCCAACCAGGACTTCGTGGTGTGGGTGGGGCAGGGCACCGTCACCGACCGCACGCGCGAGAAGCTGGGCCAGAGCGACAAGGGCATCGTGATGATGCGCCGCCGCTTCTTCGAGGAGCTGGAGGCGATGCAGGCCGACCCGGCGCACGAGCCCAAGGGGCTGATCTGCGATCCGGGGAAGAACCGTGACGTTTTCCTGCCCTCGGCATGCCGCGACGAGATGATCAACGGCCTGCCGCGCAAGGAACTGGCGGCGCATCCGCTGCTGGGGCCGTATCTGAAGGACTTCTTCGGGCAGGCCGGCCAGCCGGATGATGTGCGTGCGGCTTACGAGAAGGCCATCGGCCAGAAGGTCGAGGGCGCCACCTTCTTCAAGGTGCACGGCGCCGGCGCCGAAGAAGAAAAGGTCTAGTGGCGGAACATCCGCAGGTCGAGCTCGCTTTCCTCGCCCAGCCACATGGCGTGCGTCGTGTGGTCGGCGAGGTCGTCGCCCGTCACGCCATGGATGAACACGTCGAGCCCGTCGCGGTTGGCCTCGAGCCATTCGATGACCTGGTCGAACTCGGCGGCGTCGAAGGCGATCTGGCAGCTCCAGTGCGGATGCGGCCCAACCAGCCGCTCGTGCACGCGGCCGACCACCACCATCAGCTCGCGGCCCGCGCGTTCGCAGAGGGCCTTGGCCTGCGCGAGCGTGTCGGGGCCGAAATAGACGTGGGCGTGGTACTGGGCGTAGAGGTTTTCTGGACGGCGCGGCATGGTGCGCTCATTGTGATCCCGTTCGCGGGCCGAGGTGAAAGCGCCCGCTGTAGCGGAACACGTCGCCGAACCAGCGGTGGCGCAGCAGCATCTTCATGGTGAAGCGGTCGGCATCGGTCGGGTCGGGCCGTTCTTCGACGTAGGCGGTGCCGAGAAAGAGGCCGAGCGGCAGTGGAATGCGCAACCCCGCGATGCGCCAGATATAGCCCATGTCGCGGAACACCACCGCGCCTTCTTCCGCGCTCACAGCGAGGCGCATGCCGATGCCGAAGCGTACGTACTCGATCACCTCGCTGCCTTGAGCCGTGTCGTGCTTCATGTGCGAGCGGAAGTGGAAGGGAGGCCTGCCGCGGAAGCGGAAGACGCGGTCCCAGTAGAGCGTGGCGTTCCCGGGGCTGCAGCGGTAGTGCACCTCGATCGGCACTTCCTTGCCCTGGTGCGGCACCAGCGCGCCGAACAGCCGGCCGAAGGGCATCAGCAGCGCGGCCCAGGGCGCATGCCAGACCTCGTCCATGGTGCCGCGCACGCAGACGTGGTCGTCGGAGAAGGGCCGCATCGTGTAGTGGCGGCGGATGACGTCGCCAAGCCGGTGCCAGGCGGGGCCCAGCGCTTGCTGGAATACGGGCTGCACCGTCGTCATCCGGCGATGGCCGCCGTTGCCGTGGCCTCGCTGCGCGCCTTGTAGAAGCGCAGGATGTTCTCCGAGGCGTCGTCCAGCAGCAGGTGCATGACACGGTCGGCATACCAGTTGAAGCTGGTGCTCAGCCGCCACGACACCGCCACGCGCAGCTCGGTGCCGCCGTCACGCGGTGTCAGCGTGTAGGTGGCGTCGTGCAGGTCGAAGTACTGGCCGCCGATCATCACGTGGTCGTCGAGCGCGCCGGCCGGGAAGGAGTCGGGCGAGAAGCGGAAGCGCCACTTCAGCAGGCGGTTGGGCTCCCACTCGGTGATGACCTCTTCGAAATGCACGTTCTTCTGCCACTGCACCTGGCGCACGCGGCCCTCGGGCGTGTCGACCGTCACGCCCGACACGGGCATCGGCACGCCGATGCGGTAGGCCCATGCATCGCCGACCTCGGCGGGGCGGATGTCGCTCGCGGCATTGAGCTCGTGCCACACCCGCTCGGCCGGCGCTGCGATGAAGAGCGCGCGCGAGGTGTTCGAGAAGCGGTCGGGGTTGGGCAACTGGGGCTCGATGGCGCCGAGCACCAGCGGCAGCATCGCGAAGCTGTAGATGGCCTGCTTGGGCCAGTTGGTGACGCGGCACACGATGCCCATCGCGAGCCCGCCCACGCTGCCCATGGTGGCGAACAGCGGCACGATGACGATGGCGCAGATCAGGCCTTCGATGAACACCAGCAGCGTTCCGCCGACGAAGAGCGAGGTTGCCACCCACGGCGCCCAGATGTAGTACCACCAGTTGCGACGCTCGATGCGCTCGGCCATGTACACCGTGACCGCGCCGCACACCGCGGGCACGAAGTAGACGAAGGAAGCCAGCATGGCCGAGTAGGGCTTGCCGGGGGCGCTGCTGAAAAGGAGGCGCAGCACGAGCGCGACCGCGGCGCCGATGGCCATCGGCCAGAACCAGCCGAAGGGCATGCCGCGAACGGGCTTGGGCTGTGCTTCTTCGCTCATCGCGGGCTGCGGTTCGACGGGGGCCAGCCCGGCGAACCTGCTTTCTTCGGGATCGTTTTGCATGAAAAGCCTCTTCTCCTCTGTCTGTTTGTATTCGTGTTGCGCTCAGTCGGCGCAGCGCCTGGCGGTGACCATGCAGTAGTCGAAGTCGCGCCAGAACATGCCCAGCGCCAATGCGCAGTAGCTGGCCACGATGTGCTTGCGCCGCCATGGGCTGAGCTTGCCGCGCGCCTTCCAGAGTTCGGCCAGCGTGAAGCGCGTGGCCAGCACCGGGATGTGCAGCGCGCTGGGCGCGACGCGCCAACGCAGCGACTTCACTTCCACGTCGTCGAAACCGTGCTCGTGCAGCGCAGCGATGAAGTCTTCGCGCACGGCCAGTGTGGGAACGGCCCAGCTGTCGGCCCACAGGCGGTGCAGCCAGCCCGCGAGGCGACCGGGGCTGCGGCGAAGCAGGAAACCGTCGACGACCGCGAGGCGCGCGCCGGGCTTCAGCAGCCGCGCGGCTTCCCGGATGAAGTCGGCCTTGCCGGTGCCGTCGGCATAGCAGGCGCTCTCGATGGCCCACGCGCCATCGGCCTGTGCGGCGGGCAGTCCGGTGCGGGTGTAGTCGGCTTCGAGGTGCGCCATGCGGTCGGCCACGCCGGCGGCGGCGTCGAGCTTCGCGGCGATGCGGTTCTGCACGGCAACGTTGGTCACGGTGATGGCATACAGCGAAGGGTTGTCGCCGACCAGCGTGCGCGCGGTGGCGCCGGCGCCGCAGCCCAGGTCGATCACGCAGCGGCGTTGCGCCGCGCTGCCGGGCCGTGCCTGGCCGAGCTGCAGCGCGCGGCCGACCACGCGGTTCATTTCCACCAGCATGCCTTCGCGCCGCAGCGGGTTCAGGCCCGCGCGCCAGAAGCCGAAGTGCATGTTGTAGCTGGGGCTCCACGCGCTGTAGTCGACTGCGACTTCGGTGAAGTAGTCCTGCGTGTCCTCGGCCGTGATGGGCGCGCTAGCGTGGCTCGCCGGCATACGCAGGGTCGTTTCGTGGGGCGTGCGGAGGTCGGGCCGGAAAACAGTGGACATGGCGATTCCCTCAGATGGTTGTTCGTTGGTTTTCAGAGGCGGCAGTTGCCGTCGTCGCAGGAGGGCGCGACGCGCCCCGCCAGCCTTGCGGCCAGCCAGCGCGGAATGCGGTAGCGGTTGCGCGCCAGCAGCGCATAGGCGCGGTCGGCCAGTGGCGCGACCAGAGGCAGGTCGAGCAGGAAGCCGCCGCTGGACAGGCCGACCGCCGTGCGGCAGATGCGGATCGCCGGCACGCCGACGAAGACCCGGCCTTCGGCGTCCGATACGTGGATGGCCGCCATCAGCGCGCTGCGCGGGGCCGGACCGCTGCTGAACGCCGCTGGCGAGCAGTCGACCAGTTGCAGCCGGCCTGCCGCGTCGCGCGCCTTGAGGCTGCCCATTTCGGCCGAGCAGATCGCGCAGCTGGCGTCGAAGTAGATCGTGAGCGGGTAGGCGGGAAGGGCGGGGCGGCTCATGGTGTTCTTGGTTATCGATATTTCTGTCAAAACAGAAATGAATGGGCAAAAAAAGAGACCTCAGATCATCGGCAGGCTGGCATGGTGCGCGTCGGGGTCATCGCCCTTGCCGCCCTTGCCGGGCGACGCCGATTCGCCGCGAACGAACTTCTGCACGCTGGCGCCCAGCGTCATCACCTTGTCGAGCGTGCCGGGCGACAGCCGCAGCATTTCGTCGGCCCAGGTGGCGAGCTTGTCCATGAGTTCCATGGTGGAGCGGATGCGGTCCTGCGCATCGGCGGGCTCCTTCTGGAAGTCGGGGCTGGAAACCAGTTCGCGCAGCACGCGCACGGTCGGGTCGAACTCGCGTTCCTTGCGCTCGCGCACGACGGTGCGGAACAGCTCCCACACGTCGACGCTGGTCTCGAAATAGTCGCGGCGATCGCCCAGCGTGTGGGTCACGCGCACGAGGTTCCAGGCCTGCAGCTCCTTGAGGCTGTTGCTGATGTTGGAGCGGGCCACGCCGAGCGTTTCGCTCAGTTCCTCCGCGTTCATCGGCTTGCCGTGCGCGAAGAGCAGCGCGTGGATCTGCGAGACGGTGCGATTGACGCCCCACATCGAGCCCATTTCACCCCAGTGCAGCACGAACTTGCGTTGAATGTCGGTGAGTTCCATGGCGTCGAGTTTAGGATTTACGAAATTTCTGTCAATAGAGAAATAGAAAAATCGGCGACGAATGTGAATCGGTGAAATACTGTATGAATACACAGTATTCAAGCCAAGGAGCTGTCATGCCAACTGCACGGATTCCCATTCACGTCATCAAGGGCCGCGGTGCGGTCACGCAACTCGCGCATCGTTTTTCGAAGGACGAGCGCAACGCCTTCGACGACGGCTGGGGCACGCTCGAAGAAAGCGTGGCCGAGGCCGACGAGCTGCAGCCCATCGCCACCGAGATCCGCTTCGAGGACGTGAAGTCGGTGCTCAACGAGAACGACTCGCCCGACGTCCCCTTCGACCGCTCGATCAATCCGTACCGCGGCTGCGAGCATGGCTGCATTTATTGCTTTGCCCGGCCCACGCACAGCTACCTGAATCTCTCTCCGGGCCTCGACTTCGAGACCAAGCTCATCGCCAAGCGCAACATCGTCGAGGTGCTGCGCGCCGAACTTGGGCGCAGGAGCTATCGACCCAGCCACGTCGCCATCGGAACCGCCACCGACTGCTACCAGCCCATCGAGCGCGAACTGCGGCTCACGCGCTCGATCATCGAACTGCTGAAGGAAACGCGGCACCCGTTCGCGCTGGTCACCAAGTCGAGCGCCATCGAGCGCGACCTCGACCTGATCGCGCCCATGGCGGCCGACCGCCTTGCGGCCGTGTATGTCACCGTGACCACGCTCGACGGCGAACTCGCCCGCAAACTGGAGCCGCGCGCCGCAGCGCCGCATCGGCGGCTGCGCACCATCCGCACGCTGGCCGCGGCCGGCGTGCCGGTGGGTGTGAGCGTGGCGCCGCAGATTCCCTTCGTGACCGAAGACATGGAACTGGTGCTCGAGGCCGCGTGGGAGGCCGGCGCGCGCAGCGCCTTCTACACGGTGGTGCGGCTGCCCTGGGAGGTGGCGCCGCTCTTCAAGGAATGGCTTGCGCTGCACTATCCGCAGCGCGCCGACCGCATCATGGCGCGCATCCACGAGATGCGCGGCGGCAAGGACTACGACGCCGACTTCGCCACGCGCATGAAAGGCTCGGGTCTGTGGGCCGACCTGATCCACCAGCGTTTCGAGAAGGCCGCGAAACGCCTCGGCTTCAACCGCGAGCGCATTCCGCTGGACATCACCGCGTTCCGGCCGCCGGGCGCGGTGGGGCAGGGCAGTTTGTTCTAGGTGTGCGGGCTGGAGGCCCGGTGGACAAGGTGGACCACGGCCCCGCCCTGCCGGGCCATTTGTCCCGCAAAGATTTATATATGAATCGGCAAAAGGCCAATTGCGGAAAAAACGTCTTGGCGGAGATAGTGGATTAGATCAACTATCCGCTATTTCCCTATAAATGGCGGCCGCGCGGAATAGCTCGCGGCGATGGCCTATTTGAAGTTTATTTTGCGGAGGCACCCGTCGATGATAATTGGTCAGTTGCTGCTCAGTTTCTTGTAATTGTATCCGCGCCTGATAGATTTTGATCGATTGCAAAGCAGTGATTGATCGATAGCAAAAACGGAATTGATAAATCGAAGCGCGCAAGCAAATTTGAAATCACCTATTGACAGAAAGAATCTCGTGCTCGACCTGAATGAAGTCGCAATGTTCGTCCAAGTCGCGCGCTTCGGCAGTTTTGCCGAGGCGGCGCGGCAGCTGCGCATGCCCTCGGCAACGGTGAGCCGCCGCATCCAGCAGCTCGAGGCGCGCCTGGGCACCCGGCTGATGCAGCGCTCGACCCGCAAACTGACGCTGACCAGCGCGGGAGAAACCTTTCGCGAACGATGCGGCCCCGCGGTCGAGGAGCTGATCGAAGCGGGGCAATCGCACGTCTCCGGCAGCCAGGAGCCGTGCGGCCCGGTACGGGTGGCTGCATCGGCCAGCTTCTTCGAATACTTCGAGATGGAATGGGTGACGGCGTTTCTCGATGCACATCCTTTGGTCCAACTCGACTTCGTTCTCAGCGATGTCCCGGCGGATCTCATTGCCGATCGCATCGACGTGGCGTTTCGCATTGGCCCACTGGCGGACTCGAGCTACGTTTCCCGAAGGATTTTCGCGAGCGACGCTGGCCTCCTGGCCAGCCCTGCCTACCTGGCGGCGCACGGTGTACCCGGCACTCTGCAAGAGCTGAGCGAGCACGAATGCCTGACGCAGCCACCGGAAACCGGCAGCCACGCCATCTGGCGCATGCAGGGGCCTGACGGTACAGAGGAAGAGGTGCGAGTGAGAGGGCGCTTCACCAGCAATGTGCAGGTGGCGCTGCGCAGGGCCGCCTGCGCCGGGCTCGGCATCGTCGCGTTGCCGGCGGTCCTGACGGCATCGGAAGTGGCCACGGGCCAGCTGGTGCCCGTGCTGCCGCAGTACATGCGAGCGGGCCGCGGCATGAGCGTGGTGTATCCCAGCCGCCAGCAGCGTCCCCTGGCAGTTTCGGCATTCGTCGACATGGCGGTGGAAAAACTCTGCCTGCAGGAATGGCTGCCGCTGGCCAGCGCGGAGCCGGCGTGAGCGAGGGCGGGTGGCCTCAATTGACGCGACCCATATTGGGGAATTGAGCTTTTTCTTGGTGCATGACATGCAATATGTCATGCCCATTGCCTCAAAACTGAGTGGCTGAACCTCACTGGCGGCGCTAGCAACGAGTCATAAAGTAGTAAAAAATTGTCGCATGCGCTGATTTGTTTCATGCGGAATGTCCTTGCGGACGGCTTCGAATGGGACGCCTCTTTCAGCACAGGCCAATTCATCCATTTTCATCGTTTTCAAGATGGGTCGAACTTTATTTAGCAAGGGAGATAGTGGATGCAAATTGATCGAATTGGCACGAAGTGCGGGTGGTGAACTGACATGAGCGCTGCAAGCAGGACATGCCCATCGCTGAGGCTCGGCGTCTACAAGCTGCCGCTTGCCGAAGTCGTCGTGATCCAGACGATCGTGCGGCTGTATGCGAGCGACGCCGCGTTCCCGTGGCAGCTGGTCAATGCGCCGCCGTACGACGCGCTGCTGGTCGATGGTGCCGCCGTGGAAGAGGGTTGCCCGCAGGTGGCCGGCATGGCCGCTGCCGTGCTCAGGCTCACGCGCATGCATTCGGGCGGAAAGCCGGACACGCTGGAGCGGCCGATACGTGCCGACAGGCTGCAGCAATGGCTCAAGAGCACCGAGCACGCGCTGCGCGAGGCGACGCCCGCGCGGTTGACGCTGGACGACGCAGCCGCCCTGGAGATCGAAGTTTCCGATTCGGTCCGCTTCATGCTTCGCCGCTGGCCGCCAGCCCTGCTGTTGCGCAACGACCTCGACAACATCCGCATGGCGAGCCTGCTGGCACGGCGTGCATTGAATGCGGGCGAACTGGCCGGCATCAGCCAGCTTCCGTTCTCCCAGTGCGTTTTATTCCTGCATTCCCTGCAAGCAGCCGGCGTGCTTGAACTGCATGTGGGGCCGGCGGTGCCTTCCTACGCGCCGCGCAGCGACGGGGCAGTGCGACGCGACTTCGGGATAGGTCTCATGAACGGCATCCGCCGCCGGCTGGGCCTGCGAACCTCATGCTGAAGGAAGGATGAGGGAACTTCTGAGGGAGGTCCGGTCCTGCCGCGCCACGAGAGCCAACTCACCCGATGACTTCAGGCCAGTCCGTATGGAAGAACTGTCCTTCGGGCTTGTCGGTGCGCTCATACGTGTGCGCGCCGAAGAAGTCGCGCTGCGCCTGCAGCAGGTTCGCCGGCAGGCGCTCCGTGCGGTAGCTGTCGTAGTAGGCCAGCGAGGCGCTGAACGCAGGCACCGGAATGCCGTTGCTCACCGCCAGCGCCACCACCTCGCGCCAGTTCTGCTGCGTGCGGTTCAGCAGGTCCTTGAAGAACGGATCGAGCATCAGGTTGCCCAGCGCCGGGTCGGTGCGGAAGGCGTCGGTGATGCGGTTGAGGAAGCGCGCGCGGATGATGCAGCCGCCGCGCCAGATGGAGGCGATGCCGCCGAGGTCGAGCTTCCATTGCTTCTTGTCGCCCATCGTCTTGATGAGGTCGAAGCCCTGCGTGTAGCTGATCACCTTGGACGCATACAGCGCGTCGTGCACCTTGGCCACCAGCGCCTTCTTCTCGAGCGAGAGTTCGATCTTCGGGCCCTGCAGCAGCTTGCTCGCCGCCACGCGCGCCTTCTTCTGCGACGACAGCACGCGCGCCTCGACCGCGGCGTTGATGGTGCTGATGACCACTGCGTTCTCGGCCGCGTTGATCAGCGTCCACTGGCCCGTGCCCTTCTGGCCCGCCTTGTCGAGGATGAGGTCGACGATGGGCTTGCCCGTTTCCGGGTCCTTCTGTTCGAGCGCCTTGGCGGTGATCTGGATCAGATAGCTCTGCAGCTCGCCGTTGTTCCATTCGTTGAAGATCGCTGCCATCTCGTCCGTGCTGAAACCGGCCGCCTTGAACAGGCTGTAGGCCTCGCAGATCAGCTGCATGTCGCCGTACTCGATGCCGTTGTGCACCATCTTCACGTAGTGGCCGGCACCGCCGGGGCCGATGTGGATCACGCAGGGCTCGCCGTCCACCTTGGCCGCGATGCTCTCGAAGATAGGCTTCATCACCTCCCAGGTGGAAAGCGGACCGCCCGGCATGATCGACGGGCCCTTGCGCGCGCCTTCCTCGCCGCCCGACACGCCCGCGCCGATGAAACGCAGGCCCTTGGCTGCAAGGTAGGCGTCGCGGCGCTCGGTGTCGGTGTAGAGGCTGTTGCCGCCGTCGATGACGATGTCGTCCTTGTCGAGCAGTGGAATGAGCTGTTCGATCACCTGGTCGACCGGCGCGCCGGCTTTCACCATGATCTGGATCTTGCGGGGCCTGGCCAGGCTCTGCACGAACTCCTCGAGCGTCTTCGCGCCGACCAGCTTCTTGCCGGGGTTGGCCGCGATGAAGGCTTCGGTGGTCGCCTCGGTGCGGTTGTACACGCTGACCTGGAAGCCGCGGCTTTCCACGTTCAGCACAAGGTTCTGGCCCATCACGGCCAGGCCGATCAATCCGAAATCGCTTTTGTTGCTCATGGCCCGTTCTTTCATGTGCGTGCGCCGGAATGCCAGCGCACCGGTTTGGTTTGCGGCACATTTTGCCGGTGTCAGGCCCGGGACAGGGCCGCGGGCGGTTTATTCCCGCTTGGCAAGCGGGCATGGCTTGGGTATGTTGGCGCGCATGAACGACGCTGCCATCCACCGCTGGTCCACCGACGCCGTGCCGCCCGCGCAGCGGCTGGACTACTGGGTGGGTGCGGTCTGCGAGGGCTTCCTGGAGATGGACGTGACCAGCCCGGTGGCGGGCAGCTTCGGCGCCACGCTGGAATCGGCGCCGCTGGGCCCCATCGTCGTCAACCAGGTGCGCGGCAGCGCGCAGGACGTCTACCGCACGCGCCGCGCCATTGCCCACAGCCGCAACAACTACTTCTACCTGCTGTGCAAGACTGACTCGGCCTGGGTGGCCGTGCAGGACGACCGCTCGGCGCGGCTGCTGCCGGGCGACGCGGTGCTGGTCGATTCGCGCCGGCTCTACGAATTCCACCTGCTGCAGTCGGCGGACACCATCTCGCTCGAACTGCCGACCGCCTGGGTCGATGCGTGGATTCCCGACGCGGGCGACCAGGTGGCGCGGCGCATCGACGGGCATTCGAGCTGGGGTGGCGTGCTGTGCGGCTTCGTGCGGCAGCTCTCGCCGGAGCTGGCGGCCAGGCCGCCGATGCCCGCCGAACTGCTGAGCGACCAGCTCGGCGGCCTGCTGGCGCTGGCCACCGGCAGCGGCTTCGCGGATGCACCCGACAAGGGCAGGGCGGCACTGCGCCGCCGCGTGCTCGACGCCACGCGGGAGAGGCATGCGGAGCCGGGCCTGACGGCCGCGAGCGTGGCGCGCGGGCTGGGCATTTCGGAGCGCAGCCTGCATCGCTGCCTGGCTGGCGGCGGTGAAAGTGTCGCTGAGAGCTCCACCACCTTCGCTGTTGCGTTGGCCGGTTTCCGCATGGCGGCGGCGCGCCGCATGCTCGCTGATGCACGTTTCGACCGGCTGGGCATCGCCCAAATCGGGTATCGCGTGGGCCTGGCCGATGCTTCACACTTTGTTCGCCAATGCCGCGCGCACCTGGGCTCCACACCCGGCGAACTGCGGCGCCGGCGCTGAACTGGCGCGAACCGGCCATCCGCGTGGCAGGCATCGGCCATTCGCGGCATCGCCCTGTTCCTAAAGTTCCTCTCCATCGCAACAACGAAAGAGACACCCATGTCCGACACCTACGTTCTGGTCCACGGCGCGTGGCATACCGGCGCCGAGATCGAAGCCGTGGCCGACGGCCTGCGCGCAGCCGGCCACACCGCGTACTGCCCCACGCTCGCGGGCAACAACCCCGGCGACGACCGCGCCAGCACCACGCTGGAAGATGCGATCGCCTCGGCCGTGCGCTACATCGAGGAGAAGAACCTCACCGAGGTCCGCCTCGCGGGCCACAGCTACGGCGGCATGGTGATCTCGGGCGTGGCGGACCGCATCGCGCCGCGCCTGAAGCGGCTGGTGTACATCAACGCCTTCGTGCCGCTCGATGGCGAGTCGCTCAACGACATGGTGCCGCCGCCCTACGTCGCGATGTTCGACGCCGTGGCGGCGGCCAATGCCAACGCGGTGACCCTGCCTTTCGAGATCTGGCGGGAAGCCTTCATCAACGACGCCGACCTGGCGACCGCGCAGGCGGCCTACGAAAAGCTCAACCCGCATCCGTACCGCACCTTCACCGACAAGATCAGGCTGCGGCAGCCGCTGGCCGCGCTGGCGCTGGGCAAGTCGTACCTCAACTGCCAGCAGGACACCGCGATGCCGCACGGCATGCCGTGGCATCCGCGCCTGTCGGAGCGGCTGGGCCTGTTCCGCTTGGTGGAGTGCCCCGGCAGCCACGAGATGTTCTTCTCGAATCCAGGGCGGCTCGCGCAGGCGATCCTGGAGGCGGGGCGGGACTGACCCAGTCAGTTGCCGCCGAAGAGCGCGTCGTACACGCGGATGGATGCGTAGGCGTCGTTGGCCGCGTAGCGGATCTGCGCCTCGGTGAGCTGCCGGTTGGCCCAGTTCGACGTGGTCGCCTTGCGCGACTTGATGAAGCGGCGGTTGAACACCAGCGCCACGGCCGCCTTCACGCCGACCGACTTGCGGTAGCCGCGGTGGCGGAATTCGGTGTCGATGTCGAACACCGCCTTCGGCTCGATGCCGAGCCGCAGGCGGATCAGCGTGAGATCGCCCGAGAGGCCGAAGCCGACCTTGCGCAGCTCGGCCGAGGCGATCAGCGCGGCCACCACCGGGTTGCACTCGGTGCGGTGCAGCTGGAACAGCCACGCCGTGTCGCGCGTCGAGAACTGCACCACGTGCGGGCCGCCCGATACCTCGTTCTTCGCGAAGGTGGGCTTCGATTCGGTGTCGAAGCCGGCGATGCCGGCTGCCAGCAGCGTGGCGGCCGCGCGCTCGGCCTCCTGCAGCGTGGTGACGACGACGATGTCCTTGGGACCGAGGCCTTCGAAGGGTTCGAGCAGCGCGATCTGTTCGCGTTCGGGAAGGGGCGGGAGCGTCGGGTTGTGGGCGCTCACCGGGAGGCTGCCTTGCTTGTCTTTTTCTTCACTGCGGCTTTCCTGGCGGGTGTTTTCTTCGGCTTCGGCGGCTGGCCCGAGCGCAGCGCCGCCTCGTAGGCGCGGCGGCCCCAGAGTGCGGCTTCGTGCCGGTCCTCGAACAGGTCCGCCGGGGCTTGCCGGTACGACATCGGCATCGACTGGCCCTGGCGCACGTAGGTGAACGGCGGCAGGTCGAGCGCGTCGAAGTACGGCGCGCTCTCGGCATCCGACTTGAGGTAGAGCGTGTCGTTGGCCACGAGGGCGATCATGCGGTCCTCGTGCCACACGCCATGGCCGCCGAACATGCGGCGCGTGCGGATGCGGCCCAGGCGCTCGAAGGTTTCGTGCAGGCTATCGACGAAATCGCTCATGCCGTGATCTCGATGCGGTTGCCGTCCGGGTCCAGCACCACGCTTTCGTAGTAGCCGTCGCCGGTGCGGCGCGGGCCGTCGAGCAGCGGATGGCCGTCGGTCTTCAGGCGTTGCGTGAGTTCGTCGACTGCCGCGTCGGAGCCCACGCTGATCGCGAGGTGCGTCCAGCCCATGCGCTGTGCCCCGGCCTCCGCCGTCACGGGAGAGAGCGTGCTCGTCGTCATGGCCTCGATGCGTGCGCCGTCGCCAAGGCTCAGGAAGCACGAGGCAAAGCCCTTGGCCGGGTTGACGTAGCCCGCGCCGGCGGTGGCGCCGAAATAGTCGACATAGAAGCGCTTGCAGCGCTCGAGATCGGTGGTCCAGAGTGCGATGTGGTCGATGCGCATGGAGCGGGGAAAAATTGGAATGGATTCAGCCGATGCGCCATGGCGGGCGCGAGGGCGACCAATGGTAGGCGATGCGTTCGCGGCCGCTCGCCGGATGGCGGTCGACCGCGCCGCGCTGGAGGCCATAACGCTCGTAGAAGCGCTGCGCCGGCGTGTTGGTGGCGGCCACGTGCAGCCACCAGCCGGTCGGAAAGCGAACGCAGGCCTCGTCGAGCAAGGCCTTGCCCAAGCCCTGGTTGCGCAGGTGGGGCTCGACGAAGAGTTGCGCCACGTACTCGCTGCGCTCCAGCAGCACCATGAACGCCAGCACCTGCCCGTCGCGCTCCGCCAGCACCACGTCGGCGGGCGACCCGAATTCGGTCTGCACGCGGCGCAGCCAGTGGGCGATCGGTTCGATATGGGGGAGGCCCCGGTTGGCCGCGATCCACGCGCGGCGCCAGATGCCGGCCAGCACCATGTTCTCTTCGGCGGTGCCTTCGCGCGACCGCAGATGGAAGGCGGGAATTTGGGCGGCGGACATGTGTTTCATGATACGGCGCGAGGCCGCCGCGGTCGATGAGGCTTTACGCGCGCAGCGTTTGCGCGTGGTGCGCGATGTGGTCGGCCATGAAGCTCTGGATGAAGTAGTAGCCGTGGTCGTAGCCCGCGTGGCGGCGCAGCGTGAGCGGCTGGCCGGCTGCGAAGCAGGCGGCCTCGAACGCCTCGGGGTGCAACTGCTCGGCGAGGAACTTGTCGGCCAGGCCCTGGTCGACGAGGATGCCTTGCGGGTAGGGCGCCGCGACCTGCGATTTCATGAGCGCGCTGGCGTCGTGCGCCAGCCACTGGGCGCGGTCGGCGCCGGGGCGGCCCAGGTAGCCGCCGAACGCCTTCTCGCCCCATGGGCACTGCGTGGGGGCGCAGATCGGCGCAAAGGCCGAGAGCGACTTGAAGCGCCCCGGATGCCGCAGCGCCAGCGTGAGTGCACCGTGGCCGCCCATCGAGTGGCCGGAGATGCCGATGCGCTCGCCATCGATGGCGAAGTGCCGGGCCACCAGCGGCAGCAGCTCGTGCACGATCCAGCTTTCCATGCGCCAGTGCGTGGCCCAGGGTTCGCGCGTGGCGTCGAGGTAGAAGCCGGCGCCGATGCCGAAGTCCCAGTCGTCCTTCGCGCCGGGCACGCATTCGACGGCAGGGCCGCGCGGGCTGGTGTCGGGCGCGATCAGCGCGATGCCCAGGCTCGCGGCCATGCGCTGTGCGCCGGCCTTCACCGCGAAGGTTTCCTCGTTGCAGGTCAGGCCCGCGAGGTAGAGCAGGGCGGGCACGCGCTCGTGTGCGACCTGCGGCGGCAGGTACACCGAGAAGCGCATCGGCAGGCCGATTTCATGCGAGCGGTGCTCGTGGAAGCTTTGCGCGCCGCCGAAGGCATGGTGTTCGGAAAGGGTCTTGGGGCTGTTGTCGGTCATTGCGGGTTCTGGCTGCGCAGGGCGGGCACGAGTTCGAGCACGGCATCGGCAAAGACGCGCGGTGCTTCCTGCGGCATGTTGTGGCCCACGCCGGGCACAAGGCGGTGCGAACGCGGCCCGCTGAAGCGGTGCGCGTGCGCCGCTGCGTCGGCGGGCGGGCGCACGCCGTCGTCGAGGCCGTCGAAGGTGATGGTGGGCACTGTGATCGTGGGTTGGGCCGACAGGCGGCGTTCGATATACGCATAGGCCGGGTCGCCCGGCACGAGGCCGAAGCGATGGCGGTACGACTGGATTACCACGTCCACGAAGTCGGGATGGTCGAAGGCGGCGGCGCTGCGCTCGAAAGTGGCGTCATCGAATTTCCACGTGGGCGACCACAGCTTCCACAGCAGCTTCGTGAGCGCCTTGCGGTCTTTCCCGAGGCCGGCGCGGCCGCGCTCGCTGTGGAAGTAGTACTGGTACCAGAGGCTGTGCTCGTTGGCCGGCGTGTCTGGCTCCATCGCCTTGGCAATGTCCTGGATGTTGTAGCTGTTGAAGGACACCAGCCCCGCGACGCGTTCGGGCCACAGCGCCGCGACCACGCAGGCGGCGCGGCCGCCCCAGTCGTAGCCGGCCAGCACCGCGCGCTCGATCTTCAGCGCATCGAGCAGCGCGAGCAGGTCGGCGCCCAGCGCGGCCTGCTCGCCCGAGCGCGGCGTGGCCTCGCTCAGGAAGCGCGTGGCGCCGTAGCCGCGCAGGTACGGCACGATCGCGCGGCAGCCCTGGTCGGCCAGCATCGGCGCGACTTCGGCATACGTGTGGATGTCGTACGGAAAGCCGTGCATCAGCAGCACCGGCGGGCCATCGGCGGGGCCGGTTTCGAAGTACGCGACTTCGAGCACACCGGCCTCGATCTTGCGCAAGGGCTCCATGCGGGTCATGGCCGGTGCCTCCAGCGGTCTTAGTAAAGGACGACGCCGCGGATGGACTCGCCGCGCTTCATCAGATCGAAGCCCTTGTTGATGTCTTCCAGCGGCATGGTGTGCGTGATGAGGCTGTCGATGTCGATCTTGCCTTCCATGTACCAGTCGACGATCTTCGGCACGTCGGTGCGTCCGCGCGCACCGCCGAAGGCCGAGCCTTCCCACTTGCGGCCGGTGACCAGCTGGAACGGACGGGTGCTGATCTCCGCACCCGCCTCGGCCACGCCGATGATGATGCTGCGGCCCCAGCCCTTGTGCGTGCACTCGAGCGCCTGGCGCATCACCTTGGTGTTGCCGATGCACTCGAAGCTGTAGTCGGCGCCGCCGTCGGTCAGCTGCACGATGGCGTCGACGACGTTCTCGGTGTCCTTCGGGTTGATGAAGTGCGTCATGCCGAACTTGCGCGCCATGGCCTCACGCTCGGGGTTCAGATCGACGCCGATGATCTTGTCGGCGCCCACCATCTTCGCGCCCTGGATCACGTTCAGCCCGATGCCGCCGAGGCCGAACACCACCACGTTGGCGCCGGCTTCCACCTTGGCCGTGAAGATCACCGCGCCGATGCCGGTGGTGACACCGCAGCCGATGTAGCAGACCTTGTCGAAGGGCGCATCCTCGCGGATCTTGGCCAGCGAGATCTCGGGCGCGACCGTGTAGTTGCTGAAGGTCGAGGTGCCCATATAGTGGAAGATGGGTTTGCCGTCGAGGCTGAAGCGCGAGGTGGCATCGGGCATCAGGCCCTTGCCCTGCGTGCCGCGGATCAGCTGGCACAGGTTGGTCTTGCGGCTCAGGCAGAACTTGCACTGGCGGCATTCGGGCGTGTAGAGCGGGATGACGTGGTCACCCTTCTTGAGCGTGGTGACGCCGGGGCCCACGTCGACCACGATGCCCGCGCCTTCATGGCCGAGGATGGCCGGGAAGATGCCTTCGGGGTCGGCGCCCGAGAGGGTGTAGTAGTCGGTGTGGCAGATGCCGGTGGCCTTGATCTCGACGAGCACCTCGCCGAACTTCGGGCCTTCGAGGTCCACGGTTTCGATGGTGAGTGGGGCTCCGGATTTCCAGGCGACGGCGGCTTTGGTTTTCATGGTGTTCGGTCTTCAGAAGCGGGGATGGATGAGGATTCTCAGGCAGGGCCAGCAGGGAAGATACCCGACATGCCGATGAACCCGGGCAGGTGGCGGAAATCCCAGACCCAGTTTCGCAGCGCGGGAAACTCGTCGAGCGAAATGCCGCCCTCGCCGGCGAGCGCGACATACGGGAAGCAGGCAAGGTCGGCAACGGTCGGATCGGGTGCCGAGGCCAGCCAGTGCAGCCCGGCGCTCGCCTGTTCGGCGAGATGGTCGTCGAGCATGCGGAACACTGCGCGCGCGCCGCTGCGGCAGGCCTCGATGTCGAGGTGGTGATAGCCGAGCGCATCGTGCAGCCGCGCGGCCGATGCCGTGCGCGTGATCTCGTCGGCGGTGGCGAGCCACATCGCGATCTGGCCGCGCAGCTTCGCGTCGCAGGGATACCACCGGCCTTGCGTGTCGTAGAAGCTTGCGAGGTACACAAGGATGGCTTGCGCATCGCGCAGCAGGAAGCCGTCGTCGTCGAGCACCGGGAGCTGGCCGAGCGGGTTGACGTTTGCAATGAACGCGGCGGACTTGTGTTCGCGTCCCGGAAAGAAATCGACCGGCACCGTGTCGTACGCGATGCCCAGCCAAGCCAGCATCTGCCGCACCTTGAAGCAGTTGCCCGACAGCGGGTAGTCGTAGAGCTTGATCGTCGTCGTCATGCCGCTGCCCTCACGCCGAAGCGCATGCCGCGCTCGCGCAACCAGCGCCGGTAGGTGACGGAGGAGGTGTCGCCGCGCGTCGGTGTCTCGGCGCGGCCTTCGAGCGGCATACGCTTGAAGGCATGGTTCTCGAGGATCGGCTTGTCCTGGCCGAAGATGGTGTGCTGGAAGGCGATGAGCTCGGCATTGGTGGAGTCTTCGTCGTAGCAGGCGAGGACGGTGTGGGCGATCACGTGTTCGTCGTCGACGGGCTGCAGGAAGAGGCCGATCGCGTCGAGTTCGCCCGCGCGAAAACTCGACTTGTAGAGCATGGCCGAGAAGGGCTGCATCACGCGGTACTTGTAGAACACCTCGCTGCCCGAATCGTGCGCGGCCGAGGCGCGCGGCTGCCAGAAGCGGCAGTCGGTGGCCCAGATCTCGCCGGTGCCGGGATCGACCTGCACCTCGTATTGCGCCACCTCGGTGTGCGGCACCTTGCCGAGGTAGTCGGCGTGCACGAAGGGAAAGTGCGCCATGTCGAGAAAGTTCTCGATCACGCGCAGCCCCGACACCGCCACGCCGATGCCGCCGCAGTCGACGATGCGGCGGCCGGGCTCGGCGTATTCCGGAAACTCGAAGAGGGGACGCGCGGGGCGGCCGCTCGGGCAGACCCAGAGATAGCCGTACCGCGACTGCGCGGCGAGCGGCCGGTCGCCGAGGCGGCAGTGAGGCGTGCCATCGGCATCGGTGCAGAGTTGCACGGTTTCGCCCAGCAGGCGGGTCGTCCGGGGCATGGGCGCGGCAGGCCCGACGACCAGCCAGTCGTCGAGCATGTTGGGATCGTCTGTGACGAAGGGCATGGTGGTTCCTTCAGCCTTGTGGTTGTGCTTCGAACTCGGAGCGCAGGTTCCGCGCGGCCGCGTGCAGCGTCTTCATCGCGCTGGAGCCGGGGGCGGCCTCTGTCCACAGGTGGACGAAGGTGAGCCGGGGCTGCGCTTCGAGCAGCAGCGCGACGGTCTTCACCTCGTTGAGCGTGCCCTGCCAGGCACCCGACCCAGCGTCGATGGCGAAGCCCTGCCGTGCGAGGGCTTCGCGCACGGCCTGCGCGCCGGCGCGGACGGTCAGCGTGCGGCAAAAGTGCCAGCCGGCCGGTACGGCGCCGGCCAGCGACGGCGGCGCAGCCGAGATGTCTTGCGCAAGGTTGACCCACAGCATGCCCGCGGCATCCACCGCGGCGAACACCTTGGCGCAGACGTTGCGCGGCGCCTGCATGGCCGGGTGGGCCGGAATGTGGGTGCACTGTCCGCTGCCCGCGGCGTACTGCCAGCCGTGGTAGGCGCAGGAGAGGCGGTTTTCGATCACCCGGCCGAGCGTGAGGCGCACGCTGCGGTGCGGGCACCGGTTTTCCCACGCCTGGGCGGCGCCGTCGGCCGAGCGCCAGAGCGCGAGTTCCTGGCCTTCCGCGAAGCCGGCGACGATGTTGGCGCCGGCGCGCACGCCGGCGGAGGGTTCCACTGGATGCCAGGTGCAAGCGTGTGGATTCGTCATGTTGCCCCGGTTGAAAGCAGGGTACGTCGGGTAGCGCTGTGCATCGGGGTTTTCTCCAGTCGTGGGAGCTCGGGGCTCGGTGGGGATGGCATAGCATTCGGTGTGCCGCCAGCAAGCACCGAACCTACCGTTTCTGTTCCCCTGATGAAAGCCAAATGCCGAGACGCAACTTTTCATTCCTGAAACGCTGGCCCGCATGAGCCGCATCGATCTCGCGCTGATCGAAGCCTTCGTGCTCGTCGTGCAGAGCGGCAGCCTGACGAAGGCCGAGAGCCTGTCGGGCGTGTCCAAGGCCACGCTGAGCCGCCAGCTCACGCGGCTGGAGGAACTGCTGGGTGCGCAACTGCTGATGCGCAGTTCGCGCAGCGTCGCGCCGACCGAGGCGGGGCGCGCGTTCTTCGCGCGCTGCGAAGGACTGCTCGACGAGGTGACGGGCCGGCTGGAAACGGCGTGCACCGAAATCCAGGAGATCACGGCCGGCGTCTCGGGCAGCCTGTCGCTGCTGTCCGATACCCAGTTCAGCACCTCCTTCGTCTGCCATGTGGTGAAGCTGTTCCTCGAATCGCACCCCAACGTGCGCTGCCACCTCGACGTGGCGAGCCGCCTGAACGCGCCGCAGATCGGCGAGGTGGACTGCTATGTCTGCTCGGAGCCGCCCGATGTGCCGAACCTCGTTGCCAAGCTGCTTGGGCGGCTGAATTACGGCCTCTATGCGAGCCCGCAGTACCTGGAACGGCAGGGCACGCCACAGGCGCCCGACGAGCTGCTGCGCCATCGGTCGATCGTGATGAAGGAGGGCTCAGGGCCATCCCAGGTGCTGCTGGTGTCGGGCGCGTCGGGCAGCTATGCGTTTCGCCCGGAGCCGGCTTTCGAGACCAACGACCACTGGGTGATGAAGACCTTCTGCATCGACGGCTTCGGCATCGCGTTGCTGCCAGCCTTTTTCGCCCGGCCCGAAGTGGCGCAGGGCGTGCTGGTGCCGGTGTTGCCGCAATGGCAGCCGGAGCCGCGGCGCATCTACTGCGCCTTCCAGCGGCAGCGCTACATGGGGCAGAAGCTGCGGGCGTTCGTCGATCTCATGGCGCGCTGCGTGGTCGACATCGATTCGTACAACTACTACGTCGGCTCGTCCGCAGCCAGGCCGCCCCGGGCGGTCGCGAGACCATAATGGAGGTCGCCTGACGCCTCATCCATCATGAAGAAAATACTCGTCCTCAACGGCCCCAATCTCAACCTGCTCGGCACTCGCGAGCCCGAACAGTACGGACGCGACACGCTGGCCGATGTCGAGCGCCTGTGCAAGGACACGGGCGCGAAGCTCGGCGTCGAGATCGAATGCCGCCAGTCGAACCACGAAGGCGTGCTGGTCGACTGGATCCAGGAAGCCGGCCGTGAAGTTGCTGCCGGCAACATGCTCGGCGTAGTGATGAACCCCGGTGCCTACACGCACACCTCGATCGCGCTGCACGATGCGATCAAGGGCGCGAGCGTGCCGCTGATCGAACTGCACATCTCGAACGTGCATGCGCGCGAGGAGTTTCGGCACAAGTCGTACATCTCGCCTGCGGCGCGCGGGATCATCGTGGGGCTGGGCGTGAAGGGCTACACGCTTGCTATCGCGGCCTTGGTTCCCTGAGGGGAGTTTTCGCGGAACACCGCGAAACCGGCTTTGCCAGGCCGCTGGTGTTGCCCCCTGCAAGGGGGTTGGCTTAATACTGCTGCTTGGGCGCCGCGGCCTTCCAGCTGCGGCTGATGCGCCCGGCGCTGTCGATGCTTTCCAGGTGCACGTCGAAACCCCAGAGCCGCGCGACGTGCTTCAGCACTTCTTCCGCCCCGTCGTGCAGGGGCAGGTTGTTGCGCTGCGTGTGGCGCAGCGTCAGCGAGCGGTCGCCGCGCGTGGCCACGCTCCACACCTGAATGTCGGGTTCGCGGCTGCTGATGTCGTACTGGCGTGAGAGCGATTCGCGCAATGCGTGGTAGCCGCTGTCGTCGTGGATGGCGGACACCTCGAGCTCGGCCTCGCTCTGGTAGTCGCGGATCGAGAACAGGCGGAAGTCGCGCATCGTCTTCGGGCTCAGGAACTGGCCGATGAAGCTCTCGTCCTTGAAGTTGCGCATCGCGTAGTCGAGCGTCTTGACCCAGTCGGTGCCCGCGAAATCGGGGAACCAGCGGCGGTCTTCCTCGGTCGGCTTCTCGCACACGCGGCGCAGGTCGGTCATCATCGCGAAGCCGAGGGCATAGGGGTTGATGCCACTGTAGGCGCGGTGGCCCACCGGCGGCTGGAAGATCACGCCCGTGTGCGAGCTGAGCCACTCCATCATGAAGCCGTCCGCCAGCTGGCCGCGGTCGTACATTGTGTTGAGCAGCGTGTAGTGCCAGAAGGTGGCCCAGCCTTCGTTCATGACCTGCGTCTGGCGCTGCGGATAGAAGTACTGTGCGATCTTGCGCACGATGCGCACCACCTCGCGCTGCCAGGGTTCGAGCAGCGCGGCGTTCTTCTCGATGAAGTAGAGCAGGTTCTCCTGCGGCTCCGACGGAAAGCGCCGCGCTGCATCGGACTCGGCCGCTTGCTCGGCCCGCCGGGGCAGCGTGCGCCAGAGGTCGTTCACCTGCTGCTGCATGTGGCGTTCGCGGTCGGCGCGCTGGATGCTTTCCTGCGCCAGCGAACGCTTCTGCGGACGCCGATAGCGGTCGACGCCGTAGTTCATCAGCGCATGGCAGGAGTCGAGCAGTTCTTCCACCGCATCGAGGCCGTGGCGCTCCTCGCACTCGGCGATGTAGTGCCGCGCATATACCAGGTAATCGATGATGGACGAGGCGTCGGTCCACATCCGGAACAGGTAGTTGCCCTTGAAGAAACTGTTGTGGCCGTAGGCCGCGTGCGCGATCACCAGGGCCTGCATGGCCATGGTGTTCTCTTCCATCAGGTAGGCGATGCACGGATCGGAGTTGATGACGATCTCGTAGGCCAACCCCATGTGGCCGCGCTTGTAGTTCTTCTCGGTCGAGATGAACTGTTTGCCGTACGACCAGTGGCGGTAGATCATGGGCATGCCCACGCTGGCGTAGGCGTCCATCATCTGCTCGGCGGTGATGACTTCGAGCTGGTTCGGGTACACGTCGAGGCCGTAGCCCTTGGCGGTAAGGGCGATCTCGGTGTGGTAGGTCTCGATGAGTTCGAAGGTCCAGTCGGAAGGGCTGGGCAGGCGGTCTAGCACTCGTTCGGTGATCATGATGCCACCCCTTCCTTCTTGAACAGGTCGCGGAACACCGGGTAGATGTCTTGCGCGTCCGACACCTTGCGCATCGCAAAGTTGGGCTCGACGCCTTCGAGCTGCTGGTATTCCTGCCACAGGTTCTGCTCGGTCTCGGCCACCTGCACGTAGGCGTAATAGCGCACCACGGGCAGGATGTCGTTGACCAGCAGCTCGCGGCAGCGGCCGCTGTCCTGGTGCCAGTTGTCGCCGTCGCTGGCCTGCGCGCCGTACACGTTCCATTCTCCGCTCGGATAGCGTGCCTTGATGATCTCGTCCATCAGCACCAGCGCGCTCGACACCACGGTGCCGCCGGTTTCCGTGGCGTGGAAGAACTCTTCTTCCGTCACCTCCTGCGCCTGCGTGTGATGGCGCAGGAACACGAGGTCGATGGTCTCGTAGTGCCGCGTGAGAAACATGTAGAGCAGCATGAAGAAGCGCTTGGCCATGTCCTTGCGCGCTTCGTCCATCGAGCCCGACACGTCCATCAGGCAGAACATCACGGCCTTGGCGCTGGGCACGGGCGTCTTCACGCGGTTGCGGTAGCGCAGGTCGATGGGGTCGATGTAGGGCACGTGCCGCATGGTGCGGCGCAGCTCGGCTATCTGCTCTTCGGTCTCGCGTATTTCCTTCTGGATGAGCGCCTGGTCGGCCTGCGGGTGCTGCTTCAGGTGTTCGAGGTGCGCTTCGAGGCGCTTGAGCTCCTTGCGAGGCTCGCCGCCCAGCGCGATGCGGCGGGCGAGCGCGCCGCGCATCGAGCGCACCACGTGCAGGTTGTTGGGCGAGCCGTCGCTCGTGAAGCCGGCCCGGTGGCTCTTCCACTCGGGCACGTCGGCGATCTGCGTGCGGATGAGGTGCGGCAGAGCGAGGTCGTCGAAGAACACGCGCATGAACTCTTCGCGCGTCAGGCGGAAGACGAAATCGTCCTCGCCTTCGCCGCTGTCGCCGGCCTCGCCGCTGCCGGAGCCGCTGCTGCTCCCTCCTTCGGGGCGCTTGATGCGGTCGCCCTTCAGGTACTCCTGGTTGCCCGGATGCACGTATTCGCGGTCGCCGCCGCGCGCGTGCCCGAACACCGGTTCGGACACATCGTGGCGCGGCAGGGTCACATCTTCGCCTTGCTCCAGTTCGCGGATGTTGCGGCCGCTGACGGCGCGCCTCACCGCTTCCTGGATCTGCCCCTTGTAGCGCCGGAGGAAGCGCTCGCGGTTGCCAATGGACTTGTTCTTGCCCGATAGCCGGCGGTCGATGATCTGCTGCAGGATGGCCACGATGGTTTCAGAGCTCCTTGCAAAAAGAGGACGAACGAAGGGTCGTCGTTATGAACTCTTGCGCACTCGCAGGTACCACTCGCAGAGCAGGCGAACCTGCTTGGCCGTATAGCCCTTCTCGACCATGCGGGTCACGAAGTCTTCGTGCTTCTTCTGCTCGTCGGCGCTGCTCTTGGTATTGAAGCTGATCACCGGCAGAAGCTCTTCGGTATTGGAGAACATCTTCTTCTCGATCACCGAACGCAGTTTTTCGTAGCTGGTCCACGCCGGGTTGCGCCCCGCGTTGCCAGCTCGCGCGCGCAGTACGAAGTTGACGATCTCGTTGCGGAAGTCCTTTGGGTTGCCGATGCCTGCCGGCCGCTCGATCTTCTCGAGTTCGGCATTGAGCGATGCGCGGTCGAAGACTTCGCCGGTGTCCACGTCGCGGAACTCCTGGTCCTGGATCCAGTAGTCGGCGTAGGTCACATACCGGTCGAAGATGTTCTGGCCATACTCGCTGTAGCTCTCGAGGTAGGCAGTCTGGATCTCCTTGCCGATGAACTCGGCATAGCGCGGCGCCAGCAGTTCCTTGATGTAGCTGATGTACTTCTGCTCGACCTCCGGCGCGAACTGCTCGCGCTCGATCTGCTGTTCGAGCACGTACATCAGGTGCACCGGGTTCGCGGCCACTTCGGAGCTGTCGAAGTTGAAGACCTTAGAGATGATCTTGAAGGCGAAGCGCGTGGAGACGCCGCTCATGCCCTCGTCGACGCCCGCGTAGTCGCGGTACTCCTGGATCGACTTGGCCTTGGGGTCGGTGTCCTTGAGGTTCTCGCCGTCGTACACCTGCATCTTGCTGAAGGTGCTGGAGTTCTCGGGCTCCTTCAGGCGCGTGAGCACCGAGAGCTGGGCCATCATGCGCAGCGTTCCGGGGGCGCAGGGCGCCTGGGCCAGCGACGAGTTGCGCACCAGCTTCTCGTAGATCTTGATTTCTTCCGAGGCGCGCAGGCAGTACGGCACCTTGACGATGTAGATGCGATCGAGGAAAGCCTCGTTGTTCTTGTTGTTGCGGAAGGCCTTCCACTCGCTCTCGTTGCTGTGCGCGAGCACGATGCCGTCGAACGGGATGGCGCCGAAGCCTTCCGTGCCCTTGAAGTTGCTTTCCTGCGTGGCGGTCAGCAGCGGGTGGAGCACCTTGATGGGTGCCTTGAACATTTCCACGAACTCCAGCAGGCCCTGGTTCGCGAGGCACAGGCCGCCGGAGTAGGCATACGCGTCCGGATCGTCCTGGGCATAGGTCTCGAGCTTGCGGATGTCGACCTTGCCGACCAGCGAGGAGATGTCCTGGTTGTTCTCGTCGCCGGGCTCGGTCTTGGCGACGGCGATCTGCCGCAGCACGGACGGGAAGCGCTTGACGACCTTGAACTGGCGGATGTCGCCACCGTACTCCTCGAGCCGCTTGACGGCCCAGGGCGAGAGAATTCGGTTCAGGTAACGGCGTGGAATGCCGTATTCCTTTTCAAGGATCTCGCCGTCCTCGATCGAGTCGAAGAGGCCGAGCGGGGATTCGTTGACCGGCGAACCCTGAATCGCGTAGAAGGGCACGTGCTCCATGAGCTGCTTCAGGCGCTCGGCGATCGAGCTCTTGCCGCCACCGACCGGACCCAGCAGGTAAAGGATTTGCTTCTTTTCTTCCAGCCCCTGGGCGGCGTGGCGGAAATAGGACACCACTTGTTCTATGGCGTCTTCCATGCCATAGAACTCCTTGAACGCCGGATAGATCTTGATGACCTTGTTCGCGAAGATGCGCGAAAGGCGGGGGTCGTTGCGCGTGTCGACCAGCTCGGGATCGCCGATGGCCTTGAGCATGCGCTCCGACGCGGTGGCATAGGCCGTGGGATCGCGCTTGCAGATGTCCAGGTAGTCCTGCAGCGAGATGACTTCCTCGCGGGTGCGCTCGTAGCGGGCGGCAAAGTTGCTGATCACATCCATGGTCACGCCTCCATCAAGTCTGTGGGCTTTTGGCCCGATGGCTTGCAGCAAAGGCCTTGTGCAACACTTAAAGGTTGCCTGCCCATGGCTGCATGCCGCGGAAAACTCCCTTACTACAATCTGCTAACAATCAGCATAAAGCAAAGATTGAACCTGGCAAATCATTTGTAAATTCAGAACCACACCGGCAAGTAAAGTTCCACAAAAAACAAGGAACTACTTTTCGGATTTCAGTTAAATTCAAAGGCTCGCGTTCCTAATTCTCTCCGGGTGAAAACACCTATGCCGGATGGCCATCGTCCGTTTTTGCCTTTTCTCCGGGAAAAAATCGCCTATTGAGCTTCGAGGCTCAAAAAAAACAGGCGCTCCTGTTGCAATAACGCGCGATCTGCCGTTTGGTTTATTGCTCAGCCAAAAAAAATATAAAAGCAAACCCTGGGCCACTTTGGGATAGGCGGCTTGCGTGAACTGACGTCGGTGCCGGGCTTGGGGAGGAGTCGGCATGTTCCTCGGAGGTGTGTTGCGCACCGTTCCTGTGCTCGCCGTCGGCTTCAGGGGCCTGTGTGCACCAGTTCGAAGACCCCGGTGTGAAGAATGGTCAGGAAGTGACCGGTGCTGGCGATGAAGCCATTGCCGAATGAAGTCCCCGGTGCTACATGGCAGACGAAAAAAGCGGGTCGAGGCGCCGCACTGCAGTGCGACGGATGCGGGATCCTGGCCCTTCAGCAGGGCCTGCACATCTTCGGTGCTCAAGAGGGCGGCTGCCCCTCCCGGGCTTTGTCGACGATGCGGTACTCGCCGCTCAACCGAGCGGGTCCGGTCGATTCACCGGCCTATGAGATGAGACTGGCCATGCCGGCCAGTCCGCAGCACAACACAAGGCTCCTGTGGGGGAAGCCTGGTGTGTGCCGTGCGATCAACTGAAGAATTCCTTCGCCTTGTCGAACCAGCCCTTGTCGGTCGGGCTGTGCTTGTCGCCGCCCTTCCTGAGCGACTCGTCGAGCTCTTTCAGCACCTTGCGTTGGTGCTCGGTGAGCTTCACGGGCGTTTCGACGCGCACGTGGCAGTACAGGTCGCCGGGGTAGCTCGAGTTCACGCCCTTGATGCCCTTGCCACGCAGGCGGAACTGCTTGCCGCTTTGCGTGCCTTCGGGAATGTCGATGGCCGCCGCGCCCTTGAGCGTGGGCACGTTGATCTCGCCGCCAAGCGCTGCCGTGGTCATGCTCACAGGCACGACGCAGTGGAGGTTGTCGCCGTCGCGCTCGAAGATCTCGTGCTTCTTGAGCCGGATCTCGATGTACAGGTCGCCCGGCGGGCCGCCGTTGACACCGGGCTCGCCGCTGCCGGTCACGCGCATGCGCTGGCCATCGTCGATGCCTGCGCGGATCTTCACTTCGAGCGTCTTGTTGCGCTTGATCTTGCCCTGGCCGTGGCACACGGTGCAGGGCTCGGGAATGATCTTGCCGCTGCCGTGGCAGGTGGGGCAGGTCTGCTGCACGCTGAAGAAGCCCTGGCGCATCTGCACCGCGCCCGCGCCGTGGCAGGTGGTGCAGGTGATGGGTTTGGTGCCGGGCTTCGCGCCCGAGCCGTGGCAGGTGTCGCACTCGTCCCAGGTCGGGATGCGGATCTCGGTGGTCTTGCCTTCGGCAGCCTCCTCGAGCGTGATCTCCATCGCGTAGCTCAGGTCGCTGCCGCGGAACACCTGGCGCCCGCTGCTGGTGCGGCCGCGGCCGCCGCCACCGAACACGTCGCCGAAGATGTCGCCGAAAGCTTCCGCGAAACCGCCGAAGCCCTCTGCGCCCGGGCCGCCGCGCATGTTGGGGTCGACGCCGGCATGGCCGTACTGGTCGTAGGCCGCGCGCTTCTGTCCGTCGGACAGCATTTCGTAGGCTTCCTTCACCTCCTTGAACTTGGCCTCGGCCTCCTTCGAAGTGTCGCCGTGGTTGCGGTCGGGGTGGTGCTTCATCGCGAGCTTGCGATAAGCCTTCTTGATTTCATCCTCGCTCGCGTTCTTGGGGACGCCGAGGGTTTCGTAGTAGTCGCGTTTGGTGGCCATGGCAGGTCGATCAGCGGATCAGGGGAGCAGCGGGAACTCGGGTAGCTTGAAGCGAGAAAGGCTGGAGCACCCTTTCAGGTGTTCCAGCCTCGGTCAATGGACTGAAGATCAGCCCTTCTTGACTTCCTTCACTTCGGCGTCGACCACGTTGTCGTCGGCCTGCGCGTGCGCAGCAGCTTCCGCGCCAGCCGGGCCCGATGCGCCCGAGGCACCTGCGGCCGCCTGCGATTCGGCATACATCTTCTCGCCGAGCTTCTGGCTCGCGGTCATCAGCGTGTTGGTCTTTTCCTCGATCGCCGACTTGTCTTCACCCTTGAGGGCTTCTTCCAGATCCTTGATCGCGGCTTCGATCGCTTCCTTCTCGGCAGCTTCGAGGCTCGCACCATGTTCGCCCAGCGACTTCTTCACGCTGTGCACCATGGCCTCGCCCTGGTTGCGCGCCTGCACGATTTCGAGCTTCTTCTTGTCGTCTTCGGCGTTGAGCTCGGCGTCCTTCACCATCTTCTGGATCTCGTCCTCGCTCAGGCCCGAGTTCGCCTTGATGGTGATCTTGTTTTCCTTGCCGGTGCCCTTGTCCTTCGCGCCGACGTGCAGGATGCCGTTGGCGTCGATGTCGAAGCTCACCTCGATCTGGGGCGTGCCGCGCGATGCCGGCGGAATGCCTTCGAGGTTGAACTCGCCCAGTGCCTTGTTGCCCGCTGCGATGTCGCGCTCGCCCTGGAACACCTTGATCGTCACGGCCGGCTGGTTGTCTTCGGCCGTCGAGAAGGTCTGCGCGAACTTCGTCGGGATCGTGGTGTTCTTCGTGATCATCTTGGTCATCACGCCGCCCATGGTCTCGATGCCGAGCGACAGCGGGGTCACGTCGAGCAGCAGCACGTCCTTGCGATCGCCCGAGAGCACTTGCCCTTGAATGGCGGCGCCGACGGCCACGGCTTCGTCGGGGTTCACGTCCTTGCGCGGTTCCTTGCCGAAGAAGGCCTTCACCTTTTCCTGCACCTTGGGCATGCGGGTCATGCCGCCGACCAGGATCACGTCGTTGATGTCGCTCACGCTGATGCCGGCGTCCTTGATGGCCAGGCGGCAGGGCGCGATGGTGCGCTCGACCAGCTCGTCGACCAGGCTTTCCAGCTTGGCGCGGGTGAGCTTGATGTTCAGGTGCTTCGGACCCGAGGCATCGGCCGTGATGTAGGGCAGGTTGATGTCGGTCTGCGCGCTGTTCGACAGCTCGATCTTGGCCTTTTCGGCGGCTTCCTTCAGGCGCTGCAGGGCCAGCACGTCCTTGCTCAGGTCGACGCCTTGCTCTTTCTTGAACTCGGCAATGATGTAGTCGATGATGCGCTGGTCGAAGTCTTCGCCGCCTAGGAAGGTGTCGCCGTTGGTCGACAGCACTTCGAACTGCTTCTCGCCATCGACATCGGCGATCTCGATGATCGACACGTCGAAGGTACCGCCACCCAGGTCATACACGGCGATCTTGCGGTCGGCCTTGTCCTGCTTGTCGAGGCCGAAGGCCAGGGCAGCAGCGGTGGGTTCGTTGATGATGCGCTTCACGTCGAGGCCCGCGATGCGGCCGGCGTCTTTCGTGGCTTGGCGCTGGGCATCGTTGAAGTAGGCCGGCACCGTGATCACGGCTTCGGTCACGGTTTCGCCGAGGTAGTCTTCGGCCGTCTTCTTCATCTTGCGCAGGATGTCGGCGCTGACTTGCTGCGGGGCGATCTTCTTGCCGCGCACTTCCACCCATGCGTCGCCGTTGTCGGCCTTGGCGATGGTGTAGGGCATCAGGTCGATGTCCTTCTGGACTTCCTTTTCCTCGAACTTGCGGCCGATCAGGCGCTTGATCGCGTACAGCGTGTTCTTGGGGTTGGTGACTGCCTGGCGCTTGGCCGAGGCACCGACCAGCACTTCACCGTCTTCCTGATAAGCGACGATCGACGGCGTGGTGCGCGCACCTTCCGAGTTCTCGATCACACGCGTGGTGTTGCCTTCCATGATCGACACGCACGAGTTGGTGGTGCCGAGGTCGATGCCGATGATCTTTGCCATGCTCTTTACTCCTGAAAGCCTGAAAAATATGTTGTTATGAACTTGTGGATAACCCGTCGCGATTCAAGGTATGAAGCGGGGATTTCCTGTGGGAATCTTGTGTGCCGATGACCGCTGGCGGTTACTTCGGCGCGCTGACCGTGACCAGCGCCGGGCGCAGCACCCGGTCGTTGATGGTGTAGCCCTTCTGGAGCACGGTCACCACGGTGTTGGGTTCCTGCTCGGGAGCGGGCACTACCGAGATGGCCTGGTGCTGGTGCGGATCGAACTTGGTGCCGGGCGCAGGGGCCACTTCGATCACCTTGTTGCGTTCGAGCGCGCTCTTGAGCTGGCGCAGCGTGGCTTCGGCGCCTTCGCGGATCTGCTCGGGCGTGGCGTCCTTGATGGCCAGGCCGGCTTCGAGGCTGTCGGTCACCGGCAGCAGGCTCTCGGCAAAGGCCTCGACGGCGAACTTGCGGGCCTTGGTGATCTCGTCGTCGGCGCGGCGGCGGGCGTTCTGCACGTCGGCCTGCGCGCGCAGGTACTGGTCGGCCAGTTCGGCATTCTTGGTCTGCAGGGCAGCGAGCTCGCCTTGTGCCACGGCCAGGGCGTCGAGCGCCTCGGCTTCATTGGCGGCCTGCGCTGCCTCCAGTTCTTCGGGGCTTGGCTCGCCTTGCAGCATTTGGGAATTCTGTGCGGATTGTTGCGGGTCAGACATTTTTCAAAGAACCGGCGTGCGCCGGAAAACAAACGATAGCCAGCCACATGGGGCTGCTCTAAAGCTTTTCAAGCGTAAAAATGCGGCCAAAAGGGCCGTAATACAGGTCGCGAAGTGGTTTTCGCGAGGGACACCGAGGAACCGGCTTCGCCGGGCCTCAGGTGTCGCCCCCGGTAGGGGGTTGGCGCAGCGGACACGAAGTGCCGCGCAGCCTGGGGGCGAGCCTCAATGCGCGTCGAGCAGCTCGACGTCGAACTTCAGGGTGGCGTTCGGGGGGATCACGCCGCCGGCGCCGCGGGCACCGTAGCCCAGCGATGCGGGAATGATCAGCGTGCGCTTGCCGCCGATCTTCATGCCGGCGACGCCTTCGTCCCAGCCCTTGATGACCTGGCCGGCGCCCAGCGAGAACGCGAAGGGGTCGTTGCGGTCGCGGCTGGAGTCGAACTTGGCGCCTTGCGTGCCGTCGTTGTAGAGCCAGCCGGTGTAGTGCACATGCACATGCTGGCCGGCCTTGGCTTCGGCGCCGGTGCCGACTTCGGTGTCTTCGTATTGCAGGCCGGAGGGGGTGGTGGGCATGGGAAACGCTCCTTGCGTCGATGTGAGATCAATGGATCGAAGGCGCGGAGTTTACCGAGGCCGGGCAGGGCGGCCTGTCGTCCTTCAGGTCTGGCTGGTGTCGTCGGAGGGCGGCGCGGGTGTGGGAGCAGGGGCTGCCACAGGGGCGGGAGCGGGTGCGGCCGCTGGCGAAACTGCGGCGGCGGCTGGTGCCGGGGCTGCTGCCTTCTTGAGCTGCCCCAGTTGCCACTTGCCTGCAAAGGCCTGCAGGTCGGACAGTCGCTTGAGCAGGTCTTGCCCGCTCAGCGTGAGGCTGTAGCCGTCGCTGCCGTGGCCGACGATGCCGGCCTCGCGCAGTTCCTTGATGCGGGTGTTGAGCGTGTTGGGAGTGATGCCGCCCACGCTGTCCTGCAGCAGCCGGAAAGTCTGCGCGTGGCCATCGCGCAGGGCCCAGAGCACGCGCAGTGCATAACGGGCTTCGAGCAGGGCGAGCAGCTGGCTGACGGCTGCGTTTTCCTTGGTACTCATCGACATCATCTCCTCGAAGCTGGGCGGGCCGTCGACCTTGGGGCAGGGCGATGCTTCGCGTTCTTGTGGTGGGTTACGGACCGTCTCGTTGGCCGGCGACTATAGCGCAAATGATGAGGATGCTACTAGTTTTATAGCTGCCAGGGCTTGCTGCATGCGGGTTGTGAGACAAAGCCTCACAAACTGGCGTAGTTGGCCATGGCTTCGCCCAGCCGGATCGCGCGGCCTGGCGACCATGCCGGGTTGAAGGCCAGCGCAGGCGCCGGGAAGAGCATGACGACCGTCGAGCCGAGCAAGAAACGGCCCATCTCGTCGCCCTTGCGGATGTCGATCTGCCGGTCGTTGTAGCTCCACTCGCGCAGTTCGCCCACGCGCGGCGGATTGACCACGCCGTGCCACACCGTGGCCATGCTGCCGACGATGGTGGCACCCACCAGCACCAGCACGAAAGGCCCGCGCGCCGATTCGAAGACGCACACCACGCGCTCGTTGCGTGCGAACAGGCCGGGCACGCCGCGCGCCGTGGTCGGGTTCACCGAGAACAGGTCGCCCGGCACGTGGATCATGCGCACCAGCCGCCCGTCGCAGGGCATGTGGATGCGGTGGTAGTCCTTCGGGCTCAGGTAGAGCGTCGCGAAGCTGCCGTGCGCGAACTTCGCGGCCAGCGCGGCGTCGCCGCCGACCAGCGCGGTGGTCGTGTAGTCGTGGCCCTTGGCCTGGAAGATCTGGTCGCCGCGGATCGCGCCGAACTGGCTGATCGCGCCGTCCACGGGGCAGACCAGGTCGGCCTGCGCGATCGGCCGCGCGCCGGGCTTGAGTTCGCGCGTGAAGAACTGGTTGAAGCTCTTGTAGTGGTGGATGTCCGACTCGAGCGCCTCGCCCATGTCCACGCCGTACTTGGCCACGAAGCGCCGGATGATCCACGTCGTGACGGCGCCCCGTTCCTTGCCCGCGACCCAGCCGGCGAAATTGGTCAGGGCCTGCTTGGGGAACAGGTATTGGGGCAGTACAGCGGAGCGGTCGGACACGTGGGAGAGGCCTGGAATGCGAAATCGGAAGGGCATTCTATAAAGCGCTTCTCCCCGGGAGCGTAGGAAGCTTCCCTTGGTTCGGGCCCGCCGTCAGTCGGCCTTGATCCCCGCGGCCTTGATCACCTGCGCCCACTTCTCCACCTCGGCCTTCTGGAACGCCGCGATCTGCGCGGTGCTCAGGTCGGCCGGTTCCATGCCGAAGCCCTTGAGCTTGTCCTGCATCTCGGGCGCGGAGAGGATCTTGCGGATCTCGGTGTGCAGCCGGTCGACCACCGGCGCCGGCGTGCCCGCGGGCACGAAGATCGCCTGCCACGAAACGACCTCGAAGTCCTGCAGGCCGGGCACGCCCGACTCGGCCACCGTCGGCACGTCCGGCATCGAGGCCAGCCGCTTCGACGAGGTGACCGCAATCGCGCGCAGCTTGCCGCTCTGGATGTGCGGGCCGGCCACCACCGTGGTGTCGAACATCATGTCGACCTGTCCGCCGATCACGTCCTGGATCGCCGGGCCGCTGCCCTTGTACGGAATGTGCGTGAACTTCACGCCCGACTTGAAGGCCATCAGCTCCAGCGCCAGGTGCTGCGAGGTGCCCGTGCCGGCCGAGGCCGACGAGAGCCCGCCGGCCTTGGCCTTGCTGGCTGCGATCACGTCCTTCAGCGTCTTGTAAGGGCTCGCCTGGTTCACCACCAGCACCACCGGGTTGGTGCCGATCAGCGTCACCGGCGCGAACGACTTCTGCGGGTCGTAGCCCAGCTTCGGATACAGGCTCACGTTGATCGCGTGCGAGCTGATCGTGCCGCCGACCATCGTGAAGCCGTCGGGCGCGGCGCGCGAACCGACCTCGGAGCCCACGCTGCCGCCGGCGCCGCCCTTGTTGTCGATGATCACGCTAGTGCCCAGCACGGGCCCGAGCTTCTGCCCGATCAGGCGGGCCAGCACGTCGGTGGTGCCGCCGGCGGGAAAGGGCACGAGGTAGGTGATGGCCTTGCCCGTCGGCCAGTTGCCGCCGCCCTGTGCGAAGGCGGCCGGAAGGCCGGCGGCGAGCGAAGAGGCGAGGGCGGTGCGAATGAGTGTGCGGCGTTGCATGCAGGTGTCTCCTTGTGATGGGTGGTGCGGGGCCGTCAGGGCATGTCGACGATCTCGATCCAGTTCGGGTTCTTGCCGACGTCCAGGTGCTGGGGCTTGCCCAGCGCGCCGGTGGCGGCGTCGATGGCGTAGAGCGAGATGCCGTGCGATTCCTGTCCGGCGGCGATGAGATAGCGCCCGCTGGAGTCGATGGCGAAGCCGCGCGGCACTTTCTCGGTCGGGGTCTGGCCCAGCGGCTGCAGTTGTCCGGTGGCCGCATCGACCTTGAATGCGGAGAGCGTGCTCGAAGTGCGCTCCGACGCGTACAGGTAGCGCCCGTCGGGCGTCAGGTGCAGGTCGGCGGCCCAGGGCTTGCCGGTGAAGCCGGCGGGCAGCGTGGTCGTGCTCTGTTCGAGCTTGAGCGTGCCGCGCACCGCGTCCCATGCGAACACGTGCAGGGCGGCGTCGAGTTCGTCCAGCAGGTAGACGTGGCGTTGCGCCTTGTCCCAGATGAAGTGGCGCGGGCCCGATTTCGCGGATGTGGTCGTCAGTGGTGGATCGTTGGGCGACAGCAGGCCCTTCTCGGCGTCGAAGCGCCAGCTCGACACGTTGTCGCCGCCCAGGCTGGTGGCCAGCACGAAGCGGTTGCTCGCGTCTGCGTGAATGGCGTGCGCGTTGGGCCCGGTCTGGATCAATTGATGGACGGGGCCCGCGGCGCCGTCCTTGCCGATGGAGTTGACCGTGATCTTGCCGCCCTGGTAGGAGGCCGCGAAGAGCCACTTGCCGCTCGCGTCCAGGTCGATGTTGGCCATGCTGTCGGCCAGCGGCGCCTCGCCGAGCTTCTGCAGCTTGCCGGTGGCGCCGTCGATCGACAGCGAGGCCACGCGAAACGGCTGCGAGCGCAGCGCGGCATACAGCACGCGCTTGTCGTGGCTCACCACCATCGGCATCACCGTGCCGCCCACGTTCAGCGTCTGCACCGGCTTGAGCGCGCCCTGGGCGCGGTCGAGCTCGAGCACCGAGATTTCCTGGCTGTCCGCATTGGACACGTAGACCCAGGTGGCGGCCGAGGCGGGGCCGATGGCGGCCAGCCACAACAGCGACGCGATGGTTTTCTTTTTCATGGTCTGTGGTTCAGGGTTTGATGTTCAGTTTGGTGATGAGCTGCTTGAAGTACACGTTGTCCTTGGCCAGCGTCTCCTTGAACACGGCGCCGTCGGTGTAGACGTAGCCCAGGTTCTGCTTGTCCATCACCTCGTGCATCAGCGGCTCGGCGGCGGTCTTTGCCGTCATCTCGCGCAGCTTCGCCATCACTTCGGGCGGTGTGTTCTTCGGCGCGCCGAGGCCGCGCCAGGTGCCGATCGACAGGTCGATGCCGCGCTCCTTGGCGGTGGGCACCTTCTCGAAGCCCTTCACGCGCTTGTCGGCCATCACCATCAGCACCTTGAGCTTGCCGCCCTGGACGTGCGTGGTGACTTCCGCCGGGCTCACCGCCACGGCCTCGATGTGTCCGCCGAGCAGCGCCAGCACCGCCGGCGCCGCGCCCTGGAACGGGATGTGGCCGAACTTCGCGCCGGTCTTGTCTTCGAGCGCCGCGGCGGCAAGGTGCCAGATCGAGCCGTTGCCCGAGTTGCCCACGCGCACGCTCTCGGGCGACTTCTTCGCGGCCGCCAGGAACTCTTCGATGGTGTTCCACGGCGCGTCGGCCTTCACGGTGATCGCCGCCGGATCGGCGTTGAGCTGTGCGATCGGCTGGAAGTCGTCGTAGTTGAACTTGGCAAGGCCCAGGTGCGGCAGCGTCAGCAGCTCGACCGTGAGCACCGCGAGCTTGTAGCCGTCGGGCTTGGCGTTGATCACCTCCGTCCAGCCGATGGCGCCGCCCGCGCCGGGGCGGTTGACGATCACGATGCTCTGCGAGATGTGCTTGCGGCTCGCCTCGGAAAAAGCGCGAGCCAGGCCATCGGTGCCGCCGCCGGGCTGGTAGGGCACCAGCAGCTCGATCGGACGATTCGGAAAATCGGCTTGCGCCGCGGCCGGCGCGGCCAGCCCGAGCGAGAGCGCGGCCGTGGCCGAGAGGGCGGCGATGCCGCGGACAAGCTGGATTCTTTTCATGGTGTCGTCGTCTCCGTTGTTGATCTGATCCCGGGCCTCGCGGAAGGCCTCCTCGTGTTCTTCGTGCGTGCCTCAGGGCATGTACTGGCCGCCGTTCACCTCGATCACCTGCCCCGTGACGTAGCCGGAGAGCTGCTCCGACGCCAGGTACAGGAAGGCGCCGACGCATTCCTCGGGCACGCCGATGCGGCCCATCGGAATGCTGGCGCGGAAGTTCTCCAGCATCGCGGGCGTCGAGAAGCGGTCCTGGAACGGGGTCTGGATCACACCGGGCGCCACCGCGTTCACGCGGATGCGGTCGCCCACCAGCTCCTTCGCGAGCCCGTGCGTCGCCGTGCTCACGAAGCCCTTCGAGCCCGCGTACAAATAGGCGGCCGGCCCGCCGCCGGTGCGTGCCGCGACCGAGGTCACGTTGATGATGTTGCCGCCGCCCTGCGCGCGCATCAGCGGCACCACCTCGCGGCAGTAGGCGAGCACCGAGCGCGCGTTGATGTGCATCACCTCGTCGAACAGCGCGTCGTCGAACTCGGCGATCGGCACGCGCTTGACCAGGCTGCCGGCGTTGTTGACGAGCACGTCGATGCGTCCCAGCTGCGCCGCGGCCTGCTTCACGCATTCGCGGATCGCGGCCGTGTCGCGCACGTCGGCCTTCAGCGCGAATGCGGTGCCGCCGGCCGCGCGGATGGTGTCGACCACCCCGTTCGCCGCATCGGCCGAGCTGTTGTAGTGCACCGCCACGCGCATGCCGCGCGCCGCAAAGGCGACGGCCACCGCGGCGCCGATGCCGGTGCTGGCGCCGGTGACCAGCGCTGTCTTGTCCTTGAGGTCTTCCATGTCTTTGCTCCGTACGAAGGGATCAGGTCACGGGTGCCGGGTTGAACAGCACCAGCGCGTTGTGCAGCTTCCAGTGCTCGGCCCAGGTTTTCTTGCGGCCGCTGGCCACGTCGAGCATCAGCCTGAACAGCTCCCAGCCCACGTCCTCGATGCTGGCCTCGCCGTCGGCGATGCGGCCCGCGTTCACGTCCATCAGGTCGTGCCAGCGGCGCGCGAGGTCGCTGCGCGTGGCGACCTTGATGACCGGCACTTCGGCCAGCCCGTAGGGTGTGCCGCGGCCGGTGGTGAACACATGCAGGTTGATGCCGGCCGCCAGCTGCAGCGTGCCGCAGATGAAATCGCTGGCCGGCGTGGCGGTATAGATCAGGCCCTTCTGCATGGCCTTCTCGCCGGGCGCGAGCACGCCGCTGATCGGCGCCGAGCCCGACTTGACGATCGAGCCCATCGCCTTCTCGACGATGTTGGACAGCCCGCCCTTCTTGTTGCCCGGCGTGGTGTTTGCGCTGCGGTCGACGCGGCCCTTCTGCAGATAGTCGTCGTACCAGGCCATCTCGCGGATCATCGCCTCGGCCACCTCGGGCGTGGACGCGCGCGAGGTGAGTTGGTCGATGCCGTCGCGCACCTCGGTCGTTTCCGAGAACATCACGGTGGCGCCCGCGCGCACCAGCAGGTCGGTGCAGAAGCCCACGGCAGGGTTGGCGGTGACGCCCGAGAAGGCGTCGCTGCCGCCGCACTGCACGCCCACCACCAGTTCGCTGGCGGGTACGGTTTCGCGCCGGCGCCTGTTGAGCCGCGCGAGGTGTTCGTCGGCCTGGCGCATGACCGAGTCGATCATCGACATGAAGCCGATGTGTTCGTCGTCCTGCAGGCAAACCACGTCGAGCTCCGTGTCGCCAGGTGCCTCGCCGCGCTTGTCGACGATCGGAATGCTTCCTGGCGGCAGCAGCCGCTCGGGCTGCAGCTTCTCGCAGCCCAGGCTCACCACCATCACCTCGCCGCCGAAGTTCGGGTTGAGGCTGATGTTGCGCAGCGTCCGGATCGGCACGATGGCATCGGGCGCATCGATGGCCACGCCGCAGCCGTAGCTGTGCTCCAGCGCCACCACGTCGTCGACGTTCGGGTACTTGGGCAGCAGCTCGGCCTTGATGCGCTGCACCGCGAAGTCGGTCACGCCGGCCACGCATTGCACCGTCTGCGTGATGGCGAGGATGTTGCGCGAGCCCACCGAACCGTCGGCGTTGCGGTAGCCCTCGAAGGTGTAGCCCTCCAGCGGCGGCAGGGCAGGGGGCTTGACCGTCGCGATGGGCAGGCCGTCGAGCCCGGGCGCCACCGGCATGCGCATCACGCGCTCGTGCACCCAGCTGCCGCGCGGCAGCGCCTTCAGCGCATAGCCGATCACCACGTCGTAGCGGCGGATGGCGTCGCCTTCGGCCAGGTCGGCCAGCGCGACCTTGTGGCCTTGCGGAACGTTGTCGACCAGTCGCAGGCCGTCGGCGAATTCCGCGCCGGCTTTCAGGCCGCCGTCGTTGGCGACGATGGCGACGTTGTCCGCAGCGTGGATGCGGATGTAGAGCGGAGGTCTTGCGGTGTCAGGCATATCAGGCTTCCAAGGCGGCAGGAAAATCGCGGTCCCTTCGTGGAACACCGTCATTTCACGATCATGAACATGCTCGGCAGCCAAGTCGAGAAGGCGGGAACGAAGGTGACCACGCCGAGGGCGAAGATCAGCGCTCCATAGAACGGCCAGATGGTCTTCATCACCGTGCCCACCGAGACCCCGCCGATCGCGCAGCCGACGAACTGCGTCGTGCCCACGGGCGGCGTGTTCAGGCCCAGCGCGCAGTTGATCAGCATCACGATGCCGAACTGCACCGAGGTCATGCCGTAGTGCTGTGCAATGGGCAGGAAGATCGGCGTGCACAGCAGGATGGTGGCCGCCATGTCCAGGAAGGTGCCCAGCACGAACAGGATGATGTTGATCAGCAGGAAGATCACCCACGGCGTGCTGGTCACCTGCGACAGCATCTCGCCCGTGAGCTCGGCCACGCCGTACAGGCTGATGAGGTAGCCGAAGGTGCTCGAGATGCCGATCAGCAGCAGGATCACGCCCGTGGTGCGCACCGCCTTCGAGGCCGCCTTGACGAAGTGCTCCCACTTCAGCGTGCGGTACACGAAGATCGTGAGCGCCAGCGCATAGAGCACCGCCACGGCGGCCGATTCGGTCGCGGTGAACACGCCCGACAGGATGCCGCCCAGGATCAGGATCACGATGAACAGGCCCGGCAGGGCGGCCGCGAACGAGCGCGCCACGATGGCCCAGCCCGGGAAGCTGCCTGCGGGGTAGCCGCGCTTCACCGCCACCAGGTAGGCGGCCGCGAGGTTGCTGATGGTGAGCACCGCCGCCGGCAGCAGCGCGGCCAGGATCAGCGCCGCGATCGACACCTTGCCGCCCGCTGCGAGCGAATAGATGATCAGGTTGTGGCTGGTCGGCATCAGCGCGCCCACCAGTGCCGCGTGGGTCGTCACGTTGACCGCGTAGTCGGCGTGATAGCCCTCCTTCTTCATCATCGGGATCATCACGGCACCCATGGCCGAGACGTCGGCCACAGGCGAGCCCGAGACGCCGCCGAACAAGGTGCAGGCCACCACGTTCGACATGCCGAGGCCGCCGCGCACGTGGCCCACGAGGTCGCGCGCCAGGTTGACGATGCGGTCCGCGATGCCGCCGTAGAGCATCAGCTCGCCCGCGAAGATGAAGAACGGAATGGCCAGGAACGAGAAGATGCCCATGCCGGAGGTCATCTGCTGGAAGCCGACCGCCAGCGGCAGGCCTTCATAGAGCAGCGTGGCCAGGGCCGACAGGCCGATGGAGAAAGCCACCGGAACGCCCAGCAAAAGGAAGAGCGTGAACGAGATGCAGAGAATCAACAGGGGAATGGTCATGATCTGGCCGCCTCGCCGGTGGTGGGGGCGCTATGGACTGTTCGTGGAATGCCGCGGAACCGGCTTTGCCGGGCCGCAGGCATTGCCCCCTGCAAGGGGAGCGGAGAAGCGACACGAAGTGCGCGAAGCCTGGGGGTGTGCATTCGTTATCCCCAGGCGGGTTCGACTTCGCGGCCCTGGGCCAAAGCGATGATGTGTTCGATCGAGAACATCACGATGAGGACACCCGCCACGGCGGCGGGCACGTATTTCCAGCCCTCGGAGATCCAGAGCGTGGGCAGCCTGTAGTCCCACACCGATTCGGCAAGCGAGGCGCAGTTCCAGGCCATGGCGATGCCGAACAGAAGGATCAGCGCGTGGATGAGGTATTCCATCTTCAGCCGCAGCCAGTCGGGCGCGAGCACGAGGAACGATTCGAGGCCGATGTGGCCCGCGTCGCGCACGCCCACCGCCACGCCGAGCATGGTGACGTAGAGCACCAGCAGCAGCGCGAGGCTTTCGGCCCAGGTGGGAGTGTTGTTGAGCACGTAGCGGCCGAACACCTGCCAGCTCACGGCGCAGATCACCGCGACGAGACCGAGGATGCCCAACCACATGCAGGCACGTGCGAGAGTGCGGCAAAGTTTGGTGTACATAATTTTCTTTGCGCTTCCCCGCAGGGGGAAGGAGGGGGAGCGAGTCGAGTCGAAGGGGAAACGGACTTACTTCGTGTCCTGCACGCGCTTGACCAGGTCCTTGAGCTTCGCGTCCGTGATGAACTTGTCGTACACCGGCTTCATCGCGGCCTGGAACGGGGCCTTGTCGACCTCGATGATCTCGGCGCCCCCGGCCTTCACCGTGGCCAGCGACTTGATCTCGCGCTCTTCCCACTGCTTGCGCATGTAGGGCACCGACTCCTTGGCGGCCTGGCGGATCCAGCCCTGCTCCTCGGCCGAGAGCTTGTCCCACACGCGCTTGGAGAACAGCAGCATCTCGGGTGCCATCGAATGCTCGGTCTTGCTGTAGTACTTGGCCACCTCGAAGGCGCGCGCGCTTTCATACGTGGGGTAGTTGTTCTCGGCGGCGTCGATCAGGCCGGTCTTCAGGCCCGTGTAGACCTCGCCCATGGGCATCGGCGTGGCGTTGGCGCCCATGGCTTCGAGCATCGACACCCACAGGTCCGACTGCTGCACGCGCACCTTCAGGCCCTTCATGTCGGCGAAGCTGCGCACCGGCTTCTTGGCCGTGAACATCGAGCGCGCGCCGCTGTCGTAGTAGGCCAGGCCCACGAAGCCCTGCTTCTCGCACGACTTCAGGATCTCTTCGCCGATCGGGCCGTCCAGCACCTTGTGCAGGTGGTCGACCGAGCGGAACAGGAAGGGCATGGTCGGCACCTGCGTCTCGGCGCAGATGTTGTTCATCGGGGCGATGTTCACGCGCACCATCTGCAGCGCGCCGATCTTGGTCTGCTCGATGGTGTCCTTTTCGCTGCCGAGCGAACTGTTGTTGAACACCTTGATGCTGTGCTTGCCGCCCGACAGCGCCTTCAGGCGTTCGCTCATGAACTTCACCGCGGTCACGGTGGGGTAGTCGTCGGGATGGATGTCGGCCGAGCGGAACTCGGTGGCGTGTGCAGCCAATGTGGTCAGCGCGGCTGCGGCGCACGCGGAAAGTGCGACCAGGGTCTTGCGGAACTTCATTTGTCTCTTCCTCTGCTTGGGGGTTGTCGAAAAAATGGGTCAGGTGCCGAAGGCCGGCTCGGACATGCCCGCGATGCCGGCACCGGGCCGCAGCGCGAACACCCCGCCGGCCAGCGGCTGGTCCGACAGGTCGATGCCGCCGGGGCGGATGGAGGTGACGAAGAGCGTGTCGAGGTCCGGGCCGCCGAAGGCGCACATGGCGGGCTTCTTCACCGGTACTTCGAGCGAGCGGTCGAGCCGGCCGTCGGGCGTGAAGCGGTGCACCAGGCCGGCGTCGTTGCCGCAGATCCAGTAGCAGCCGTCGGTGTCCATGGCGGCGCCGTCGGGGCGGCCGGGCAGGGGCTTCATGTCGATGAACAGGCGGCGGTTGGTGGGCGTGCCGGTGTCCGTGTCGTAGTCGAAGGCCCAGACGGCTTGCACGCTCGGGTGCGAGTCCGAGAGGTACATCGTGCGGCCGTCCGGGCTGAAGGCCAGGCCGTTGGGCACGATGAGATCGTCGAGGCGCGCAGCGGCGTTGTCGCTGCCCTTGCCGTAGCTGTAGAGGCGGCCGATGTGCGCACCGGCCGCCATGTCGAGCAGCATCGTGCCGGCCCAGAAGCGGCCCTGGCGGTCGCAGCGGCCGTCGTTGAAGCGCATGGCCGGTGCCGTATGCGCGACGGGGGCGAGCGGGCTGGCGGCCAGCGTGCCGTCGGCCTGCGGCTTCAGCGAGAACAGGCCGCTTTCCATGCCGGCGATCCATTCGCCGGGCACGTCGGCGCGCGGCGCGATGCAGGCGATCATTTCGTTCGCCGTCCATTGCGCATGGCCTTCGCTCGCGTGCCAGCGGTTCAGCGTGCGCGCCGGAATGTCGACCCAGTACAGCGCCTGCTGCGCGGCATGCCACACCGGGCTTTCGCCGGTGCCGTTGCGCGCGTCGAGAACCAGTTCAGCTTGCATCGCCGAAGGGGCCTTGCGCGGTGAAGGCGCCGCCCTGGTAGATGGCGTTCGGGTCGGTCGGCGCGACAGGTGGTTGTGCCTCGACCTTGTCGCGGAACACCTCCGAGCTGTCTTGCGGCACGAAGCCCAGGTGCGCGGCCGCGCTGTTGTCCCACCACACGTCGCGGTTGTTCGACATGCCGTAGACCACCGTGTGCTTCACGTCCGGCGTGAACAGCGACTTCTCGATCAGCGTCGTCAGGTCGCGGTAGCTGAGCCAGGTGCTCATCATGCGGCGGTTGGCGGGCTCCGGGAACGAGGAGCCGATGCGGATGCTCACGGTCTCGATGCCCCAGCGGTCGAAGTAGAACTGCGCCATGTCCTCGCCAAAGGACTTCGACAGGCCGTAGTAGCCGTCGGGCCGGCGCACGGCGTGTGCGTCGATGTGTTCGCTCTGCTTGTAGAAGCCGATCACGTGGTTCGAGCTCGCGAACACCACGCGCTTCACGCCGCGGCGGCGCGCGGCTTCGTAGACATTGAACACGCCCTTGATGTTGGCTTCAAGGATTTCCTCGAACGGGCGCTCCACCGACACGCCGCCCAGGTGGACGATGGCGTCGCAGCCCTCGACCAGCGCATGCACTGCCGCCTTGTCCGACAGGTCGCAGGGCACGACTTCCTCGCTCGCGTCCACGGCCGGCGAAAGCGAAGCGATGTCCGACAGGCGCAGCGTGCCGGCAAAGGGTTTGAGCCGCTCGCGCAGCACCTTGCCGAGTCCGCCGGCCGCGCCGGTCAGGAGGAGGCGGTTCATCTTCTTGTCTGTCATCGTTGCGCGTCCATACATTCAGGAGTCATGGTTTCCGAGGGCCCGCCGTCACGGCGCTTTTCTGAAAGCGGCCGGTACGATGCCGACGGAGCGAAGTCAAAGGGCTGCATGTCGGTGCCGTGGAAGCCGAAAGCCGCAGGCGAAATGGCCGGCGGCGCCAGGAGATGTGAGATGAGTTATCTGTTGTCGTACAACTAGTTGGAGATTATCATCGTGGCCATGGCTCAGTCGACTGCGGGTAATCCCTTGGAATCACAAACGCCGACGGAAACGGCGTCTGCCGCTTCGGCTGCGGGAGCCGCTTTCGTGGGGCGACCGCGCCAGCGCGCACGCGGCCTCGCGCATGGGCTGGTGGAAGACCTGGGCGAAAAAATCCGCAGCCAGTCGCTGCGCCCGGGCGACAAGCTGCCGACCGAGTCGGCCATCATGCAGGCCTATGGCGTGAGCCGCACCGTGGTGCGCGAGGCGCTGTCGAAGCTGCAGGCCGGCGGGCTGGTCGAGACGCTGCACGGCGTGGGCACCTTCGTGCTGCAGCCGCGGGCGGGCGGGGTGTTTCGCCTCGATCCCGGCGAGATCGCTGCATCGGTCGACGTGCTGGCCGTGCTGGAGCTGCGCATCAGCCTGGAAACCGAATCGGCCGGCCTCGCCGCCAGCCGCCGCACCGACGAGCAACTGGTCGCCATGCGCCAGGCGCTCGACGACTTCGAGCGCAACGTGGTCGTGGCGGGCGACACCGTGGGGCCGGACTTCCGCTTCCACCTGCAGATCGCCGAATCGACCGGCAACCCCTATTTCGCGGACATCATGCGGCACCTGGGCACCACGCTCATTCCGCGCACGCGCATCAGCGCCATCCGCACGCACGAGGGTGGCGCGCCCTATCTGAATCGGGTCAACCGCGAGCACGAGGAGATCTACGCGGCCATCGCGCGGCGCGACCCCGAGTCGGCGCGCGCGGCCATGCGCATCCACCTGACCAACAGCCGCGAGCGGCTGCGCCTGGCGCAGGAGGCCGCGCAGCAGAAGGCGAAGGCCGATGCGGCCGCAGGCACGGCCGCGCCGTCGCCCGACGACATTCCCTCCAGCTGAATTTTTCTTGCCGGCCAGGCTGGACAAGTTGTTTTTCTAGTTGTACGATGACTGATAACTCGCTCGGACATGGGCGAAGCCATGACGACCATCGAACAACTGGAGGCAACATGACCATCAACCGGCGCGGCGCACTCGGTGCCGCACTCGCCACCACCCTGGCCGCCAGCCTGCCGCTGAGCGCCATCGCGCAGGGCGCGCAGCAGGGTGGGGGCGGCAACTGGCCCTCGAAGCCGATCCGCATCATCGTCCCGTACCCGCCGGGCGGCTCATCCGACATCATTGCGCGCTCCATCAGCCAGCCGCTGTCGGAGGCGCTGGGCCAGTCGGTCATCATCGACAACAAGGCCGGCGCCAACGGCAATCTCGGCGCCGACCTGCTGGCCAAGGCACCGGCCGACGGCTACACGCTGATGCTGTGCGACCTCGGCGCGCTGGCCATCAGCCCGTCGCTGTACCCCAAGCTGCCGTTCGACCCGTCGAAGGATTTGCGCAGCGTGTCCATGCTGGCCTACTCGCCGCACCTGTTGGTGGTGCACCCCTCGGTGCAGGCGAACACGCTGAAGGAACTGGTCGAGCTCTCGAAGAAAAGCGACTTCAACTTTGCCGTGACCGCCAGCGGCAGCACGGCGCACCTCGCCGGCATCGAACTGCAGCGCAGGGTCGGCGCCAAGTGGGAATACGTGCCCTACAAGGGCGGCGTGCAGGCCGTGCTCGACACCGTCTCGGGCCAGACGCAGGTGCTGATGAACGGCATGCTCGCCACCTACCCGCACGTGCAGTCCGGCAAGCTCAAGCTGATTGCCGTGTCCAAGTCCACGCGCATGCCGCTGATCGGCAACGTGCCGACCATCGCGGAGCAGGGCGCCCCCGGCTACGAGTCGGGCACCTGGCAGGGCGTGGTCGCGGCGCGCGGCGTGCCCGACGCGGTGATCGCCCGGCTCAACAAGGAACTGGTGCGCATCATCCGCACGCCCGACATCCGCGCACGCCTCGCGGGGCAGGGCGCAGAAGTCGTGACCATGACCGTGGCCGAGCAGGACCAGTTCTTCGCCAAGGAGCGCGCGCGCTGGGCGCAAGTCATCAAAGAGGCCAACGTCAGGCTCGACTGACCGGCTGCCGCACATCTTTTTCTTTCCCCCCAAATCTTCACTGGACTCTTCCCGATGAACCCGCAAGAACTCAAGACCATCATGGGCTCCGGCCTGCTCTCGTTCCCGTTGACCGACTTCGACAGCAACGGCGACTTCAACAAGAAGGGCTACGTCGAGCGCCTCGAATGGCTCGCCCCCTACGGTGCCAGCGCTCTGTTCGCGGCCGGCGGCACGGGCGAGTTCTTCTCGCTGACCGGCGACGAATACCCCGGCATCATCCAGACGGCCGTCGACACCTGCCGCGGCGTGGTGCCGATCATTGCTGGCGCCGGCGGCCCCACGCGCTTCGCCATCCAGTGCGCGCAAGCCGCCGAGAAGGCCGGCGCGCACGGCATCCTGCTGCTGCCGCACTACCTCACCGAAGCCGGCCAGGAAGGCCTGGCCGCGCACGTCGAGGCCGTGTGCAAGAGCGTGAAGTTCGGCGTGATCG